>Ga0209499_1001103_pt1 | contig 19367 bp, 21 predicted proteins | sample C_130208_EF_Meta_FD_187306 | JGI IMG/M metagenome (GOLD analysis project Ga0209499, IMG submission 187306) | Freshwater microbial communities from Lake Croche, Canada to study carbon cycling - C_130208_EF_MetaG (SPAdes) (version 2) | ecosystem: Environmental > Aquatic > Freshwater > Lake...
CGAACCCGATATTTTTGCGGCTATAAAAAGAGATGCGCTGTTAGAAAATGTAACGGTAGATGCCAATGGAGTTATTGATTTCAAAGACGGTTCAGTGACTCAAAACACCAGAGTTTCTTATCCAATATATCATATACACAACATAGTTAAACCGATTTCAAAAGCAGGACATGCTACTAAAGTAATCTTCTTAACTGCTGATGCTTTTGGAGTATTGCCTCCAGTTTCTAAATTAACTCCTGAACAAACAAAATACTATTTTCTTTCGGGCTTTACAGCAAAATTAGCCGGAACAGAACTTGGTGTTACACAACCTGAACCAACATTTTCCGCTTGTTTTGGAAAAGCATTTTTATCCTTGCATCCAACAAAATATGGAGAAGAATTGGTTAAGAAAATGGAACAACACCATGCAAAAGCCTACATGGTCAATACAGGTTGGAACGGAACCGGAAAACGAATTTCAATTAAAGATACAAGAGCCATTATTGATGCAATTTTAGACGGTTCTATTGAAAAAGCAACAACTAAATTGATTCCGGTATTTAATTTAGAAATACCAACAGCATTACACGATGTCAATTCAGCCATCTTAGATCCTAGGGATACATATGAAAATACCACAGATTGGAATGCAAAAGCTACAGATTTAGCCTCAAAATTTATTCAAAATTTTGCTCAATATATGGATAATTCAGAAGGGCAAAGTTTAGTGAAAGCAGGACCGCAATTGTAACAATCAACAAAAAAATTAATTAAACCGAAAAAGCCATTCAATTTGAATGGCTTTTAATATTATAAAAAAATAAATATTTATTTTCCTTTGTTTGCATCTGCAATATATTTTTCTAGAGCCATTGTCATAGAGGGTGTTTCAGGAGTTGGCGCTAATATATCTATGCGTAAACCATGTTCTAAAGCTTCTTTTTGCGTTGTGCTACCAAAAACTGCAATACGGGTATTGTTTTGTTTGAAGTCAGGGAAGTTTTTGAATAACGATTTTATACCTGTAGGGCTAAAGAAGGCTAAAACATCATAATATACATCTGCCAAATCAGACAAGTCACTCATTACTGTTTTATAAAATGTAGCTTGTGTCCAATCCACTTTTAAATTATTTAAAGTGTGAGGAACATCAAAATTTAATTGGTCTGAAGCAGGCAATAAGAATTTTTCTTCTTTATATTTTTTGATTAAAGGAGATAAATCCACAAAATCTTTTTGACCAACATATATTTTACGTTTTCTGTAAACCACATACTTCTGTAAATAGAAAGCAATAGCTTCAGATTGGCAAAAATATTTTAAGTCTTCGGGAACCTTATAACGCATTTCTTCTGCCACTCTAAAAAAGTGGTCAACAGAATTTCGACTAGTTAAGATGATTGCCGTAAAGTTATGTAAGTCAATTTTTTGAGCTCTAACATCTTTTGCATTAACTCCTTCCACGTGAATAAATGGACGGAAATCAATTTTTACCTTATGCTTTTGTTGTAATTCAAAATAAGGTGAATTCTCTACTTTTGGCTCTGGTTGTGACACCAAAATTGTTTTCACTTTCAAATTTGACATTTTAATGCGCTAAATTTTTTGTAATCAAATAATATATAAAATAGTACGGTGCTATTTCAAGTGCGCAAAGATACAAAATAAAATAAAACACTTTACTAATTAATAAATTTTGATAAACCTTCAAGGAAACTATATAAGTGAACAAATTTGTCATTAATATCAAACCAATAATAACAAAAAACAAAAAATTTGAAGGGTTGTTATTGTAAAATAAATAAATGTTTATGGGAAGTAAAAGGATACCGATAAATGTTCTATAACTTACTTTTTGCAAATTGAGCTGCTCATTGAATTCTTCAATATTAAATGTAGTAGCAATAATTTTTTCGATTAAAAATTTTGAAAGCACAAATATTCCAAAAAAAGTAAAAATTCTAATAAATAGTATCCAATCTGTTTTTGAAATATATCCAAATTGATGAAGAAATAATTGAATAAAAAAGGAAAACGATATTATTTGTACAATAAATAACAATATTGTAAAACCGCTCTTTAAGTGAGAAGTGTCTTTGTAAACTTTTATATATTTATCAGAAACTAAAATCCTTAGGAAATCATTAAATCGAGTTTCAAAAGCCGCTTTAGTAATTGCAATTAAAGCAAACGAAAAGATAAACAGATAGGTTGCCCAATCTTTGTTCTCTATTATTCTTGGCTGTAAAACATTTTCTATCATAATCTTGGCAAAATTACTAATTTTTTAATTGTTAAATTATTATAAAATTATTAAGATACTACTTTAATAAAAAGTTTATTTTTGCATCAGAGTTTGACTGCATTTTATGAGCGACAGCATTGTTATTATCCCAACCTTTAACGAAATTGAAAATATCGAATCTATTATTAGAGCAGTGTTTTCATTACAGAAACAGTTTCATATACTAATCGTTGATGATAACTCGCCAGATAAAACGGCAGACAAAGTAATTGAATTACAACAAGAATTTCCAAATCAATTATTTTTAGCTAAGAGAACCAAAAAAGCGGGTTTAGGTACCGCTTATGTTCATGGTTTCAAGTGGGCTTTAAATTCTAATTATAAATATATTTTCGAAATGGATGCTGATTTTTCTCATAATCCAACAGATTTAGAGAAATTATACGATGCTTGTTGCAAAAGTGGAGCAGATTTAGCCATTGGCTCTCGCTATGTTACTGGAGTTAATGTTGTAAATTGGCCTTTAAGTAGAGTATTACTTTCTTATTTTGCTTCGGTTTATGTTAGAATGATTACAGGAATGAAAATCATGGATGCCACCGCCGGATTTATTTGTTATCAAAGAGAAGTATTAGAAAAAATAAATTTGAACAATATTAAATTTATAGGATATGCTTTTCAAATAGAAATGAAATATAGAGCTTTTGCTAAGAATTTTAATATTCAAGAAGTCCCAGTTATTTTTACTGATAGGACCAAAGGGCAATCTAAAATGAGTGGGGCGATTATTAAAGAAGCCATTTTTGGTGTTATTTATCTCAGATTTAGAAAATTTTTAAACCGTTTATAAAAAATAAAAAATGAATACCGTTTTAATTAAGAATGCCAAAATTGTAAATGAAGGAAAGATATTTGAAGGCGATGTTTTGATTGAAAACGAATTTATTGTTGAAATTGCCGAGAGGATTAGCCCAAAATTGGCCAGTTGCAAAATCATTGATGCCGAAGGAAGTTATTTGATTCCTGGCGCTATTGATGATCAAGTGCATTTTCGGGAACCAGGCCTTACTCATAAAGGCGATATCGCTTCTGAGAGTAGAGCAGCAGTAGCAGGTGGGATTACTTCCTTTATAGAACAACCCAATACAGTCCCCAATGCAATTACTCAAGAAATTTTAGAGGAAAAATATCAAATTGCAGACAAGACTTCCTATGCCAATTATTCATTCATGATGGGAGGCACTAATGATAATTTAGAAGAAATTCTTAAAACTAATCCAAAAAATGTTGCGGGTTTAAAATTATTCCTAGGCTCTTCAACAGGTGATATGTTAGTTGATAGTACAGATTCTCTAGAAAAAATATTTTCTAGTACTAAATTATTAATAGCGGTACATAGTGAAGATGAAACTACGGTGAAAGAAAATTTAGAGAGATACAAATTACAGTTTGGTGATGACATTCCAGTTAAATTTCATCCAGAAATTAGAAGTGTAGAAGCATGTTATAAATCAACGGTTAGAGTTATCGAATTAGCAAAAAAAACTGGAGCAAGGTTGCATGTTTTTCATCTTTCTACCGCGAAAGAATTGGATTTATTTACCAATAAAATTCCGTTAGAAAAAAAGCAAATTACCGCTGAAGTTTGCCTTCACCATCTTTGGTTTTCAGATGAAGATTATGCCACTAAAGGCAATCTTATCAAATGGAATCCAGCCGTTAAATCAGCTTCAGACAGAGAAGCTTTATGGAAAGCTTTGCTCGACGATAGAATCGATGTTATAGCTACAGACCATGCGCCGCATACTTTAGAAGAAAAAAATCAGAAATATACTAAAGCGCCTTCTGGTGGACCATTAGTGCAACATGCAGTAGTAGCTATGTTTGAAGCCCATCTTCAAGGAAAAATCTCGATTGAAAAAATAGTGGAGAAAATGTGTCATAATCCTGCCAAGATTTTCAAAATAGAAAAGCGCGGATTTATTAAGAAAGGGTATTATGCAGATTTGGTTATTGTAAATACTAGTTTACCGTGGAGTGTAAAAAAGGAAAATATTTTAGCTAAATGCGGGTGGTCACCATTTGATGGCTATAACTTTAAATCAAGAATAACTCACACTTTTGTTAATGGAGAATTAGTATATCAAAATTTCAAAGTAAAAGAAACACCAGTTGGGAAACGTTTACTTTTTGACAGATAAAACCTTTAGGATGAGAAATAGTGTAGTAATAATTTGTTTGATATTTTCGTTTTTCAGTTGTAATAATAATATAATTGAAAAACCTAAAAACTTAATTGAGAAAGATAAAATGATAAACATTTTATATGATTTGTCTTTGCTAGATGCTGTGAAAACCCAATTTATTGAGGGAGGTATCAGCAATCAAAAAGCAAATGATTACATCTATAAAAAGTATAAAATTGATAGTCTTCAATTGGTGCAGAGTAATAAGTATTATGCCTCGGATATTGAAGAATATAAAAAAATGTTTGAAGAAGTTAAAAGTAAATTAGATAAAGAAAATAACAAACTTGCCAATCCAACTCCTAATTCAATTAAGCCAATCGATGAAAAACCAAGAGTAGAATAGCTTTATACAATTTCTCTTAACACAGCATCAATGCTTTGAAACTCATATTTCAAAGCATTTTTTATTTTTTCAGTACTGTAGTTATCTACATTGTGAAGCGTGGTAGCAGCATATTTTGAGAGTGTTCTTTTTTTGCCAAAAAAAGTCGTTAAGAACCAGTCAATTTTCCAAGCAATTCCAGTCATCCATCGTTTTGCATAATAGTTTGCAGGTTCACAACCCATAGCTTTTGCTATAGTTTTTATAAGATATTCATAAGTACAATTTTCGGCAACCAATGAAAAACGTTCGCCACTTATGTTGCTGTTCATTAGTTGAATCATTATTGTAACGACATCGGTAACGCCGACATAACCGGTTTGTCCTTTGGTATAAAATAACAGTCCATTTTTAATTTTTGTAAAAATAGCTCCACTTCCATCTTTCCAAATTGTTGACCCTAAAATTACTCCAGGATTTACAATTACAACAGCTAATCCTTCCTGAAATCCGCGCCAAACTTCAAGTTCGGCACCATATTTTGAAATAGCATAATCACTATGATACATTTCAGGATTCCATTCTGAAGTTTCTGAAATAACCGTTTCATTTTGTGCCAAATCGCCCAATGTAGCAATAGAACTTACATGACAAAGTTTTTTCACTTTACAATCAATACATAAATTGACAATATTAGCAGTGCCTTCAATATTGGTTTTTCGTAGTAAGTCTTCATCTTTTGGGTCAAATGAAATCAACCCAGCACAATGATAAACATATTCAATGTTTTTGAAAGCAATCGTCAAAGAAGGGACATCAATAATATCTGCTGCTATCCACTCAATTTTGGAAAATAAATGTTCCTTGTGATGAAGATTAAAAAGTGATTTTGTTTTTTCGATAGCATTAACATTTCTATAAATAGCACGAATAGCTACTTCATTGTCAACCAAATGAAGCAATAAATGCGCTCCTACTAATCCCGTACCGCCAGTGACTAAAATCATATTGCGAATTTACGAATTCAAAGTCGGAATTTGATACATTTTCAAATTTTCAAATTGACTAATTAAAACTATCTTTGCCCAAATTGATTATAAAATGACACGAGCCAGTATGGCGACTGCATCGAACACCAATAACAAATAGTATTTTAGTAAAATGAAAAATTTAGTAGCAGAATTACAATGGCGTGGCTTGGTTCATGATATTATGCCAGGAACCGAAGAACAACTTTTAAAAGAAATGACCACAACCTATATTGGGTTTGACCCAACAAGTGATTCGTTGCACATTGGAAGTTTAGTGCCTATTATTCTATTAGTTCATTTAGGTAACTTTGGACACAAACCTATTGCCTTGGTTGGTGGCGCTACTGGAATGATTGGCGATCCTTCTGGAAAATCAGATGAAAGAAATTTATTGGATGAAGCTACTTTAGAAAAAAATGTAGCCGGAATTAAAGCCGTTCTATCTCGCTTTTTAGATTTTAATACTTCTGCTTCCAATGCTCCAATTTTAGTAAATAATTACGATTGGATGAAAGATTTTTCTTTTATCAATTTTGCACGCGATGTGGGAAAACGTATCACGGTGAACTACATGATGGCAAAGGATTCGGTAAAGAAACGTCTTTCTGCTGAAGGAGAAGGAATGAGTTTTACCGAGTTTACCTATCAATTAATTCAAGGATACGATTTTCATCATTTGTATAAATCTCACAATTGTTTGTTGCAAATGGGCGGTTCAGACCAATGGGGAAATATTACCACAGGAACAGAATTGGTTCGCAGAATGAATGGTGAAGGAGCAAAAGCCTATGCCATGACTTGCCCACTAATCACTAAAGCTGATGGTTCAAAATTTGGTAAATCAGAAGGAGGAAACGTATGGTTAACCGCAGATAAAACTTCAGTGTATAAATTCTACCAGTTTTGGTTGAATACTACTGATGTTGATGCGGAGAAATACATCAAGATTTTTACATTTTTGGATAAAGAAACTATTGATGCTTTGATTGTAGCACATCAAACAGCGCCTCATTTGCGTGTATTACAAAAAAGGTTGGCGCAAGAAGTAACCACTTTTGTACATGGGAAGGAAGAATTAGAAAAAGCAATTTTTGCCTCAGGAGCATTCTTTAGTCCAACTATGGATGATTTGAAAAAACTCGATACTACAACTTTTCTAGAAGTTTTTGAAGGCGTTTCGCAAGCAGAAGTTGCCATGGTTGATGTTGAAAATGGACTGGACATGATTGCAGCCCTTTCGGCTAAGACAGGTTTTTTGAGTTCCAATAGTGATGCTAGACGCGAGTTGCAACAGAATGCTATTGCACTTAATAAAGAAAAAGTAGCCATGGATTATAGTATTACGACCAAAGATTTAATCAACAATCAGTTTTTGATGTTGCAAAAAGGAAAGAAGAATTATTATTTGATAAATGTTATATAACCATCAAGTTACAACCACGAATATCAGAATTATCAAAACGTCCCAATATTTCGAAGGAATTATTGGGATATTTTTTACCCAAATCTTGCGTGGCAATAAACGAACAGGAATTGATATTGGCCAAATCAATCACATTGACTCCGCCAGTTTTGCCATAATTTTCATAGGTTAAAGCATCTTCTGTATTACGGACTAAGATTTGCATCCACGCAGGACATTCAAAAATACCATTTCCAAGCGAATACGCTTGTGATAAAAGTTCGGTCATGCCATATTCTGAGTGGATGCTTTTTACCCCAAAACCTTTGCATAAAATGTCATGTAGTTCTTCACGGATGATTTCCTTACGTCTGCCTTTCATCCCACCGGTTTCCATAATAATGGTGTTTTTGAGTTGGAATTTTTGTTTTTCAATTAAATCTAATAAAGCGTAGGTTACTCCAATTAAAATTACATTTTGTCCAGCATTATCAAGTTCAATTAGTTGAGCAATCAACTCATCATAATTATGCAGGTAAAAGCCACTGTGCTCGTTATTGGAAAGTTCAATCAAATCCTTCACCATATAAATTAATGAAGAACCTGTTCGCTCCAAATAGGATGGGAGCAAAGCCAAAACAACAAAGTTTTCAATGTTTCCATAGAATTCCGAAAAAGCTAAACGGTAACTTTGTTCATATAATGAAATATCTGTCACCAAATGTTGACTCGTTATCATTCCCGTTGTTCCGCTACTAGTAAAAGTCTCCTGAATTGGATTGGTTGTTGAAACAACATCATGACTTTTAAAAAACTGTATCGGTAAAAAAGGAATTTGGGATACCATTTTTACAGCTTGTTTATCAACCTTTAAGAAATTGCAAAACTCCTGATAAACCAAGTTGTTTTCATATTGAAAACGAAAGACTTTCAAAGCCATTTTTTCAAATTGCTTATGTGATGAAATGGTAAATAGGTCTTGGTTAGAAATCATTTGTTGAGATACTGAAACAAGTTCAGAATGAATGCAAAAGTAATGAAAATAAAAAAGCCCTAACTTTCGTTAGAGCTTTTTATGGGATAAAAAAAGTATTATTTAATAACTAATTTTCTTGTAACTGTTTTTCCTTCTTCAGTAATTTTAACTAAATAAACCCCCGTTCTTAAAGCATTTACGCTCACGGCATTGTTATTTGAAGTAGTATTTAAAACTTGTTTTCCTAATACGTCAAACACAGTAACTGTTCTCTCAGCATTAGCAGCAGTTTCAATATATAAAGTACCGTTTGATACAGGGTTTGGATATACTTTTAAACCAGAAATGGTATTAAAACCTTCAGTAGATAAATAGGCAGCACCAGGACTCTCAAACGAAATATTATCATAGCTTACAGTGGCACCATTATAGGCTCTAAATTGAAGCAAAAACGTATTGGCTCCAACGGGTACTACTGATGTAACAGTTTTTTGCGTCCAAGTTGTTGCTTGTGGTAAATAGACATTGTTATTTCTTAGTGGGTCATCTGTTGAACCTGTTGTTCCTGGAGGATTAATAGGTGTTGTACTTCCAGAAGCTTGAAAAACACTCCAAATTCTTCCTGTATTTCCAGTGGACCCGTTATCTGTTCTCTTGGCTTTGTACCAATAGCTAATAGTAACTGTAGCACCTGGAACAACACTAAATTTTTGGTCAAATCCTGTTGGTGTTGTAGAAGTGACAATGTATTGAACTGAAGAATTATCATCTTGGCCATCGTTAGTAATAACAGTAGGTAACGCATAACCTGTGCCAGTTGCATACCAACTAGCTACTCCAGAAGCAAAAGTAGGATTTTCAACTAAGTTTTGAGCAAATGAACTTATAGTCATCATGCATAAAACTAATAAAAAGTAATTTTTTTTCATTTTTATAAATTTAATTAGATTACAAATATACTCACAAATTTTCTTTGCAGAAAAAAAGTATGTAAAAAAATGATTAAAAAACTATTAATTTTCAGGAGAACAACTACCTGACAATTAGTTTTCTGGTGGCAGTAGTTTCGCCTTCGGTAATTTTAATAATATAAACACCTGTAGGAATTGAAGTAATACTTAACTCTCGGGAAGAAATAGTAGTTTGGAGTACTTTTTTCCCTAACAAATCAAAAATCATGATGTCTTTATCCAAATTAGTTTTTGAAGTGATGTATATTTTACCATTACTTACCGGATTAGGATAAAATCCTAAAGCGTCGTTTCCTTGTTGTTTTCCGTCTTGAGCAAAGCTAGCAAGAGAAAACAAAGAAAATAGTATAGTAATATGAAAGTAATTTTTTAACATCATTACATGAATTGTATCACAAAGGTATAAAAATTTAATCATAAAATGTGACAAAATAAATTTTAATAAAGTCCTGTTGCCAAAAAACACTTTTTTATATTATTAAATTGTTAAAATAATTAAATTATGGTTAACTACAATTTTACTTTGTATAATCAATTTGTATTATCTTTACTTTTACATTCACAAAAGCAATTGTGTTCGTTATGAAAAAAAAAGACATTAAGATTTTATTAGTAGATGATGAGCAAGATATCCTAGAAATAGTTGGATACAATCTTTCTCAAGAGGGTTATCAAATTGTTACTGCTACTAATGGTAAAGAAGCAATATCTAGAGCCAAAAAAGAGTTGCCACAACTTATTATTATGGATGTAATGATGCCCGAAATGGATGGCATGGAAGCCTGTGAAGCCATTCGGAAAATGCCCGAATTGAGTAATGTTATTATAGCCTTTTTAACAGCAAGAAGTGAGGACTACTCTCAAGTAGCTGGTTTTGACGCTGGTGCAGATGACTATATCACAAAACCTATAAAACCAAAATTATTAGTAAGCAAAGTAAAAGCATTACTACGCAGACTAAAAAGTGATGAACACGCCTCCGAAACACTAAACGTTGGTGGAATTGAAATCAACAGAGAGGAATATAAAATCATTAAAGATGGAACAGAAATTGTTCTTCCAAGAAAAGAATTTGAATTGTTTTATCTCTTAGCTTCAAAACCCGGAAAAGTTTTTAAACGGGAAGAAATTCTAGATAAAGTATGGGGGAATGAAGTTATTGTTGGCGGTAGAACCATTGACGTCCATATCAGAAAACTTCGCGAAAAAATTGGAGATGATTTGTTTAAAACCATCAAAGGAGTTGGATATAAACTAGAAGTGTAAATGAAAATAAATTTCAAGAAAACATATGCTTTTGCTTTAATTTCAACATCATATATCACCTTTTTTTCTTCTGGTTTTCTTACGATTTTATTATGGTTTTTCCATGAGTTTTCCTTGCCAATAGTTTCTGTTTTTACTTTTTCCATTGCAATTTTTTCCTTTTTTGTAATCCAATACAGAGTAGAGCGTTTTATCTATCGTAGAGTAAAAAAAATCTACGATGATGTTTCTCTTTTAGAGTCAACGTCATTTAGAAGCCAACCCATTACAACTGATATGGAAACTCTAACAAAACAGGTAAAAAAGTTCGCTACAGATAAAAAACTAGAAATAGAAACTTTAAAAGTTCGTGAAGAATACAGAAGAGAGTTTCTTGGGAATGTTTCACATGAATTAAAAACACCCTTATTTACAGTGCAAGGTTATCTTTCCACACTCCTTGATGGCGCTATGAATGATAAAAGCGTTCGAAAAAAATACCTTGAAAGAGCAGAAAAAGGAGTCGAAAGATTAATATACATTGTAGAAGATTTAGATATGATTACTAAGTTAGAAGTGGGAGATGTTAATCTAGAAATAACTAAATTTAATACCGTTGAATTGGTTCAAAGTGTTTTTGATTTATTGGAAATGAAAGCGGATAAGAAAAATATCATTTTAATGTTTGATCAAAAATATAGTAAACCAATAAATGTTTTTGCCGACCAAGATAAAATCCAACAAGTCTTAACCAACTTGATTATGAATTCGATAAAATATGGAAAAGAAAATGGTACAACCGAAGTCACTATAGAAGATTTAGTTGATGACAAAATCATCGTTCGTGTTCGCGATAATGGAGAAGGAATTGAGAAACATTATATTCCTCGTTTGTTTGAACGTTTTTTTAGAGTAGATAAAAGCGGGGCAAGAAGTGAAGGTGGCTCCGGTCTTGGACTTTCAATAGTAAAACACATTATCGAAGCCCATGGAGAAAAAATTTATGTAGAAAGTGAATTTAATAAAGGTTCTGAGTTTTCATTCACTTTGGAAAAGTATCAATAGTTGTTTCCAATTTTCAGTTGCTTTAAATTGTTTTAATCCTTTATAAAATCCTATTTCTAATAAATTTTCAATTCGAAAATCATCTTGTTTAGCAAATGGAGCAATCCCATTTCTTTTGAGTCTTTTGGCCAAATATTCTTGTTCAAATTGGCCAGGTGTGGGAATAAAAAAAGCTTTCTTTTCTAATTTTGCCAAATCCATTATAGTGGTATATCCTGAACGGCATAATACCATTTTACTCTCATTATAAGCATTTTCAATTTCTTTAGAAGTCATAAAATTGTAAAAAGTAATGTTTTTTACAACTTCTTTCTTCTGATTGTTTTCCACCATTCCTTTAATAAAAATCACTTCCCCATTATAATTTTGAAGTTCATCTATTATTCTCTCTTCTAGCAGTGTTCGCTGAGGTTCAGGACCCGATAAAATCACCATTAGTTCATATTTATAAACCAACTCTTTTTTCTCCAAACGACTTAATGAACCTAGGTATTTTAAATGCAAAGAACTGCTTCTCAAATGAGCTAATTTGCCAGTTAAATTTGGACTTTCTTGAAAATCTGGAACCCAACATTCTGTAAATTTTTTTATAAAATGTTGGTGTAATTTACTAGAAATCCAAGTAGTGTTCCCCGTTAAAACATTGAGTTGATGTGTAATAAATACACTCGGTACTTTTTTACTATAAACACCTAATCGATTATCAGAAATAATACCTTTCAAATCATATTTATTGACCAATTCTTTAATAAATTTTTTTTCTTCAAAAATGATCAGAATTATTTTCGGAATGTTTTTAATTAGCTTCCATTTGAAATCCTTGCCCTCTTTTGCATATTCAATTTTATAAGAAGGTAATTCTACTGATTCTAAATGTGGAAATTCTTTTTGCAAAAGGAGTAAAGCAATTCCATCCGAGGCAATAATAGGGGTAAAGCCATTTTTTTCTAATTCTTGTATAATAGGAATACAGCGTGTGGCATGACCTAAACCCCAATTAAGTGGAGCAACTAGAATATTTTTTGTGATTGCTTTCAAGTGGTGAAGTTACAATATAACTTTGCAAAGTAAAAAAGAATTTGAATAGTTTATATTTCCTTAATTTTACAAAAAATTAAATTTGTGGGAAGTAAGAATAAATTAAAACGATTTAAGGAAAACGAAACTTTTGAAAACGTATTTCAACCAACAAGAGAAGAAGTAGTTAACAGTAATTTTCTTTTAAAAGGCAAATGGAATACTACGTTTTTCAAAAATGACAATCCTATTATCATTGAATTAGGTTGTGGCAAGGGAGAATATTCTGTTGGTTTAGCAGCACGTTATCCTGATAAAAATTTTGTTGGCATTGATATAAAAGGAGCAAGATTTTGGCGTGGTGCAAAAACTGCCGTTGAAGATGGAATGCATAATGTAGCGTTTGTAAGAACTCAAATTGAGTTAATCAATTATATTTTTGCCGAAAATGAAGTAGATGAAATTTGGATTACTTTCCCGGATCCGCAAATAAAATATAAACGTACCAAACACAGAATGACTAACTCAGATTTTCTGAAATTGTATAAAAAAATCCTAAAACCAAACGGTGTCGTAAACCTCAAAACCGATAGCGAATTTATGCATGGTTATACTTTAGGATTGCTTCATGGCGAAGGACATCATGTGTTATATGCCAATCACGATGTCTATAAAAATGAAGGCGCACCAGCAGAAGTAACTGAAATTCAAACTTTTTATGAGAATCAATATTTGGAGATTAACAAAGCAATTACTTATATTCGTTTTAAAATCAAGTAGATGAGTTTCTTATTGCCGCTTCTTTTTGGGTTTTTTATTTCTTTTTTGGCCGTTATACTTCCTGGGTTAATCAATATGACAGGGGCAAAAATCAGTATGCAAGAAGGTAAAAACGAAGCTTTGAGTTTTGCTATTGGAGCTTCTTTGGTGGTTTTTTTTCAAACATTTATTGCGGTTCTATTTGCTCGATACATTAATAATCATCAGCAAATAGTTACTACGTTACAAGAAATTGGCATTTTTGTTTTTACAGGATTGAGTATTTACTTTTTTTGGATAGCTAAGAAACCAAAAAAGTTAGATCGAAGTGTAAAAATTAGAGGAAAATCAAATCGTTTTTTCTTTGGAATGTTGCTATCAATGCTCAATTTTTTGCCTATTCCCTTTTATGTATTTGCTAGTATTAGTTTAGCCAGTTTACGCTATTTTAGTTTTGAAAAAACTCAAATTATTTCCTTTGTTTTAGGAGTAGTTTTGGGCTCATTTTCTGTTTTTTATAGTTACATAGTTTCGTTTAAGTTAATTCAAAGCAAAACTGATTTTCTACTCAGAAATAGTAATAATATAATAGGTTCAGTAACTACCTTTATGGCAATTATTACCATAATTAAACTATTTTGGAGTTAATGGAAGACAATTTCTTTGAAAGAGTTTATACTGTTGTGAGACAAATTCCCGAAGGAAAAGTTACTTCCTATGGTGCTATAGCCAAAGCTTTAGGAACAGCTCGTTCTGCCAGAATGGTCGGTTGGGCAATGAATGCTTCGCATAATATGGATGATGTTCCAGCGCATAGAGTCGTCAATCGAGTTGGCATGCTTTCAGGAAAACATCACTTTGATGGAACTAATTTAATGCAGCAATTGCTAGAAAATGAAGGAATCAATATCATCAATAACCAAATTGTTGATTTTGATAAGCATTTTTGGCAGCCAAAAATTAGTAAATAGTAGCAGATTGTTAATTAGATATTTAACTATAATCCAAAATTATAAAATCATCAAAACTTTTCTCTTTTCCCTTTTCCCTTTTAACTATTTTCAAACTATCTTTGCAATCTAAATTCAGTTTAAATAAAAGCAACTGAAGATATTAATAACACCCAAAATGAAATTAGATAGAAAAGAAATTCTTGCCGCATTAGAAACCATTACTATTGCTGGCGAGGGCAAAAATATGGTTGAAAGTGGTGCTGTGAAAAATGTATTGACTTTTGGTAACGAGGTAATTGTCGATTTAGTGATTTCAACTCCTGCAATGCACATAAAAAAACGCGCAGAAGACGATATAAAAAAATTGATCCACTCCAACTTTTCACCAGATGCTGTTGTAAAAGTAAATGTCAAAGTAGAAACACCAACTCAAAATCCAAACGAAATCAAAGGAAAAGCTATTCCTGGTATCAGTAACATTATAGCAGTTGCTTCAGGAAAAGGGGGTGTCGGAAAATCTACAGTAACCGCAAACTTAGCGGTAACATTAGCTAAAATGGGTTTTAAAGTAGGAATTTTAGATGCCGATATTTACGGGCCATCTATGCCAATTATGTTTGATGTAGAAAACGAAAAACCAATTTCTGTAGAAGTTGACGGTAAATTTAAAATGAAACCTGTTGAAAGTTATGAAATTAAAATACTCTCCATCGGATTTTTTACAGCACCAAGTCAGGCTGTGATTTGGCGTGGTCCAATGGCCTCAAAAGCACTGAATCAAATGATTTTTGATGCGGATTGGGGCGAATTAGATTTTATGTTAATCGATTTGCCACCAGGAACAGGTGATATTCATTTGTCTATCATGCAATCACTTCCAATTACTGGAGCTGTAATTGTTAGTACGCCACAAGCTGTAGCATTGGCAGATGCTAAAAAAGGAGTTTCTATGTTCATGTCTGATTCAATTAATGTTCCAGTGATAGGAATCATAGAAAACATGGCATACTTTATTCCAGAAGAACTGCCAAACAATAAATATTATATCTTCGGAAAAGAAGGAGCAAAAAATTTAGCAGAAGATTTAGGAGTGCCATTTTTGGGAGAAGTTCCCTTAGTGCAAAGCATTCGTGAAGCAGGAGATTATGGCCGCCCAGCAGCTTTGCAGACTGCCTCAGTAACCGAAAGCATTTTTGAAGAAATTACACGAAATGTGGTTCAAGAAACGGTAAACAGAAACGAAAGTTTACCACCAACAGAAGCTATCAAAATAACAACAATGGCAGGATGTTCTGCCGTTAAAGGAAAATAAAATGAATACAGAAGAATTAACTTTAAGTATTGAAAAAGCTTTAAATGAAATCAGACCATTTCTGAATTCTGACGGTGGAGATATTAGTCTGGTTTCTATAGAGGATGATAAACACGTTAAGGTACGTCTTCAAGGGGCATGTACTACTTGTAGTTTGAGTATGAGCACTATGAAAGCTGGGGTAGAAACAACAATTAAAAAGTATGCGCCACAAATAGAAACAGTTCAAAACATAGCTTAAAAATAGTCTTAAAGTCAAAATCATTATATATCATTTTATGACTTTCGACTTTACAACTTTATGACTTAAAAAATGATTGAAACAGATATACTAATAATCGGAGCAGGACCAACGGGTCTTTTTGCTGTTTTTGAAGCAGGATTATTAAAATTAAAATGTCATATTATTGATGCTTTGCCTCAACCTGGCGGTCAATTAGCTGAGTTATATCCTAAAAAACCAATTTACGATATTCCAGGTTATCCCGAGGTGCTAGCAGGTGATTTAGTCGCCAATTTGATGGAACAAATCAAACAGTTTCAACCTGGTTTTACTTTAGCTGAAACAGCAGAAAATATTGACAAGTTAGAAGATGGAACTTTTATAGTAACAACTAACAAAGGGATAAAACATCATGCAAAAGCTATAGCTATTGCGGGTGGTTTAGGAACATTTGAACCGAGAAAACCAGAAATTGACAACATAAGTTTCTATGAAGAAAAAGGAGTAGAATATTTTGTGAAAGATCCTGAACTGTTCAGAAATAAAAAAATTATTATTGCTGGTGGAGGAGATTCTGCCTTGGATTGGAGCATTTTTTTAGCTGATGTGGCAGAAAAAGTTACTTTAATTCACAGAAGAAATGAATTTCGTGGTGCTTTAGATTCTGTTGAAAAGCTTCAAGAGTATAAAAAGCTGGGATTAGTAAATTTAGTTACACCTGCTGAAGTTATTAGTTTGCATGGTGAAAACCATTTGAAAGCTATTACCATCATTAAAGATGGAAATTTAGAAATGATTGAAACCGATTATTTTATTCCCTTATTTGGTTTAACACCTAAATTAGGTGCAATTGCCAATTGGGGTTTAGAAATAGAGAAAAATGCCATTAAAGTAAATAATGCTTTAGACTATCAAACTACTATTCCTGGCATTTATGCCATTGGTGATGTGAATATTTATCCCGGTAAATTGAAACTCATTCTTTGTGGTTTTCATGAAGCTACTTTGATGTGCCAAAGTGTGTATCAACGATTAAATCCAGGGAAAAAATATGTACTGAAATATACCACAGTTTCTGGCGTTGACGGATTTGATGGTACTCGAAAAGAAGCTGAAAAAGCCGTTGTAAAATCAATAGAATAAAATGCCTCAAGACATTACCATAAAAATAATAGATCGCAAAGGAATTACTCACGAAGTTCAAGCGCCTACAGACATGAACTTAAACGTTATGGAACTTATTCGTATGTATGAATTAGCCGAAGAAGGAACCATAGGAATTTGTGGCGGAATGGCGATGTGTGCATCCTGTCAATGTTATATTTTGAATAATGTTTTAAAAACGGGTCGCAATGAGGATGAAGAGGCAATGTTATCAGATGCTTATCATGTTAAAGACAATTCTCGATTAGGTTGTCAAATTCAGATTACTGAAAACTTAGACGGATTGGAAATTGAAATCGCTCCAGAACAATAGTATTAAGGAAACTTGTATTTTAGGGTAGCAATAGTTTTAATCAAGTTACACCAACTCCAAATTAGCTTCAATTTTTTCTTCTATCGCATCCCAAAGTCCAATTCTTTTTTCCAAGGCCTGTATAGATATTTCTTCTACTTCTTTCCACTTTTGAATGTCATCTTTACAAAGCTCTGAAATCATTTTCATAGCCATTGGTCCATGTTCATCTGCATCTAATTCAATATGTCTTTCAAAATAATAAATTAATTTTCCTAAATCTGTTTCAGGAAAGTTTTGTTGGAAATTTTTCAAAATTTCGGTGAACATATTTGGAATTAAATCTTCTCTGCCAAATGTAAAAGCAGCAGCAATTTTATGGACTTTACCTTCTTCAATAACTCGGAAAGTAAAATCTAAAAAGGCTTTTATTTTTGGATGTAAATCACTTTGTTTTATAGCAATAAAAACGTTTTTGGTTTGGATTACGGTTTGCAAAAAAGCTTCCAAATCAGTTGTTTGCGCACCACAACTTTTCATTGCTTCCTTATACATTTCAAAATGACTTAATCTTTTTCCATCAATAGTTAAATCACTTTCTTCGGCCAATACAATTTCGTTAATTAAATAACGAGCCTCAGTGTATTCAGTAGCAAACCAGGGCGTTGTGGTACATGTCAATTTATTTTGTAAAGCTTTTAAAAGCGACATAAAATCCCAAACGGCATACACATGACATTCTAAAAATTGATGTAAATCATCTATAGTTTTCACTTTTTCGTAAAGCGAATGTTGTAATAGAAGATCTTTTTGTGGTTGAATTTTTTGGGTTATAGTTGAAAAGTCCATAGCTTTTTAATAGTATATACGAATAATGAAAAAATGTGTTTTAAATAGTATACAAATATAAAATCCTTGCCCGAAAAGAGAAGCATTTTTATATCATTTTATCTATTGTTTAATCTTATTTAAAAGCAGGAATTCCAGTAATGTCTGCACCAGTTATCAACAAATGAATGTCGTGGGTTCCTTCATAAGTTATCACGGATTCTAAATTCATCATGTGACGCATTATAGAGTATTCACCTGTAATTCCCATTCCGCCTAATATTTGGCGTGCCTCTCGTGCAATATGAATTGCCATATCAACATTGTTTCTTTTTGCCATTGAAATTTGTGCTGTTGTAGCTTTGCCTTCGTTTTTCAAAACGCCCAATCTCCATGTCAATAACTGTGCTTTGGTAATTTCGGTAATCATTTCAGCTAATTTCTTCTGTTGTAATTGTGTTCCAGCAATAGGTTTGTCGAATTGGATGCGTTCTTTAGCATAACGCAAAGCGGTGTCATAACAATCCATGGCAGCCCCAATTGCTCCCCAAGCTATTCCATATCGAGCTGAATCTAAGCACATCATTGGTGCGCCAAGACCAGATTTTCCAGGTAATAAATTTTCTTTTGGGACTTTTACATTGTCAAAAATCAATTCTCCAGTAGCTGAAGCACGAAGTGACCATTTATTGTGCGTTTCAGGAGTAGTAAATCCTTCCATTCCGCGTTCTACGATTAAACCGTGAATACGGCCTTCTTCATTTTTTGCCCAAACTACAGCAACATCGGCAAATGGGGAATTGGATATCCACATTTTGGCCCCATTTAACAAATAATGGTCACCCATATCTTTAAAGTTGGTGGTCATTCCGCTTGGATTCGATCCATGATCGGGTTCCGTTAAACCAAAACATCCCATGAATTCTCCTGTGGCCAATTTTGGCAGGTATTTCATTCGTTGTTCTTCCGTTCCAAATTTCCAAATAGGATACATTACTAAAGAAGATTGAACGGATGATGTAGAACGAACTCCCGAGTCACCTCTTTCAATTTCTTGCATGATTAAGCCATAAGAAATTTGATCCAAACCAGCACCACCATATTCCTCAGGAATATAGGGTCCAAAACCACCTATTTCTCCCAAACCTTTAATTATTTGTTTAGGAAATTCTGCACGTTGCGCATAATCTTCAATGATTGGAGAAACTTCTCGTTTCACCCAAGCACGAGCTGAGTCACGAACTAATTTGTGCTCTTCTGTTAGTAAATCATCTAACAAATAATAATCGGGAGCTTGAAATAAATCTGGTTTCATAAGAATGTATATT
>Ga0209499_1001105_pt1 | contig 19360 bp, 35 predicted proteins | sample C_130208_EF_Meta_FD_187306 | JGI IMG/M metagenome (GOLD analysis project Ga0209499, IMG submission 187306) | Freshwater microbial communities from Lake Croche, Canada to study carbon cycling - C_130208_EF_MetaG (SPAdes) (version 2) | ecosystem: Environmental > Aquatic > Freshwater > Lake...
CTATCACAGTTATAGCAGCATTACTAGCAGTTAACACATACATAGCTAATGGGATTAGCAGTAGTGTATTAACTAACACAATTAAAGCTAATGATACTTGGAACTTTTACCAAGCAAAAAGTATCAAACAAACTATAGCAGAAAATGCTAGAGATGATGCACTTGCTCGTAAGGATAACAAAAAAGCACAAGAGTTAACTGCGAAAATTGATAGATACGAAAGTGATCCTATAAAGAATGAAGGTAAAAAAGAATTAATGTCTAAGGCTAAAGGCTTAGAAGCTGAAAGAGATGAAGCAAAAAAGCATAGTCCTTGGTTAACATTTTCCGGTTCAGTATTACAACTTAGCATCGTATTACTATCCGCGGCTATATTAGCAGTTAGTATGGGCATGTTCTACTCAAGTATCCTAGTTGGCTTAATTGGGGCTATATTAATGAGCCAAGGTATTTGGCTATGGGTACCTTTATAAAGTTATTTGCTAGCTTACTACTATTATTAACAATGGTAGTATCCAGTGAGGAAAATTCTAACGGCTTAAAAAAAGATGAAGTGTGGTTATGCGTTCGTTGGCAATGGACAACTACGCCAGTTGAAGGGAAAACTAATTGTGTTGAGTGGGCTAAAAAAGATTGTTCCAATAGATTGTATCCAGAAATATGTAAAAGGGGCGGGTAAATAATGGATCCGATTACCATTGGTCTTGCATTCACCGCAGCACAATCAGCAATTGGTCATATCAAACAAGCCATTGCCTTGGGTAAGGATGTCAATAGTATCATTGGGCAAGTAGGGCATTTCTTTGAAGCTGCTGACCAAGTTCATTTGGCTAGCATTAAAGCCAAACATAGTGCAATGGGTAAAACTGATGCTCAAATTGGTCGTCAAGCACTTGAGTTTGCTATGCGTAGTAATCAATTACGTGAGGATGAAAGAGCATTAAAGGACATGATTTATTGGCAACTTGGCAAACCTCAAATTTGGCAAGACATGATTGCTGAACGTACTAGATTATTAAAAGAAAAACGTGAAGGTGAAGAAGCCATAGCAAAAGCCAAACAAGCACATAAAGAAAAGATGGCTAAGTACTTTATGATCACTATGTATACTATAGCATTTGGTCTTGTTATTTCTGCTTTTGTGATGTTAGGTGTTCAGTTTTATAGTATGGCTGAACAGCAAAAAGAATTTGAGGCCGCACAAGCAAAAAATTTAAAGATTCGTAGAGAGCAACAATGGTTAAGAGAACAAGAACAAAAGAAACAAGTTGAAGCAGCCGCAAAAAATGGGGCTTAATGTCTATTTCTATCGTTTGACCAGTCTTTGAACATTACCCAAAATATCATAACCAATGGTACACACCCAAGTAGGAATAATAAATCGTTAAACGTGATGATTATATTGAAATACATCTATTATTTATAATTTTGGTAAAGTAATAAACTAACGATAAATATCATATGAAATACTTAACTATCCTTTTATTAAGTTTAACTTTACTTACCGCTCAGGCAAAAAGTCCCGAAGAAGTTGTAACTACAGAGATAACCTGTTATGATACTGATACACTATTCAAAACACTAAAAGAAACCTATTACGAATATCCAATCGCATTGGGTATGACTAATGATAAAGCTAATTCTACTATGTCAGTTTGGGTCAGTCCAAGAAATAAGTCTTGGACAATAACTGCTACAAAACAAGCTGTCAGTTGTATAATTGGGGCAGGAACAGCGTTTGAATTGGTACCGTACAAAAAAGAAACAACACTTTGAAAAAAACTATACTAGCATTTCTATTATATACTTCATTCTGTGCTATCGCACAACCCATACTAACGGCTCAATCTTGGTTAGTTGCAGATGATAATGGAATTATACTAGAAGGTTCCCATACAACTGATGTTCGTTCTATTGCTAGTATCACAAAACTAATGACAAGTATGGTTGTACTAGATAGTGGGCAATCATTAACTGAAACAATTCCCAAGAAGTTATATAATAGAACCTTCACTAGACAAGAATTACTTAATCTAGCCATAGTTAAATCAGATAACAATGCTGCTAAAATGTTATGTGAATACTATCCGGGTGGTATACTTAGATGTATTGAAGCAATGAACAACAAAGCAAACACATTAGGTATGTATCGTAGCAACTTTACTGATCCAACTGGTTTGCTCAATACTAATGTAAGCACCGCAGAAGATTTAATTAAGTTGGTAATGGCGGCAAAGAATTACACAAGTATTGTCAATGCTAGCAATACATCAACTATACAATGGCGAATCAATAAAAAGAAGTTTGCTATATTTCACAATACAAACACCCTAGTTGGTAAGGGTGTTGATTTCATTGTAAGCAAAACAGGATGGATCCGTGACAGTGGTGGCTGTATCGTTATGATGTTAAACGGAGATCAGGGAGTTAGAACTGTAGTATTACTAGGCAGCAAGAATACTAAAACACGTATACCAGAAGCATACATGGTATCTAAACTACATTAACGTCTTACAGGAATATAATCTACTCCTGCAACAGGAGTAAAGTCTTTAGTTAGATTATTGACCATATCTTCTCCATACTTCAATGTAAGCATACTGAAGTTTTGGTCATTATTTTCTTTCTTCATGGCAATCATCAAATATTGATACCATTTGGTTTTGTGTTCAGCATATTTCTTAACGATATTGTCAGATAATATATCGTCAAAGTTATTATTTTCACGGTAAAAAGTATAGTATTTCATTGTTTCCACATTATAAAAGTTGTATAGTCTTGTTCTTCTTCAAAGTAAAATTCATACATTCCACCATCACGTCCTGCAGGTACAACACAATCATATCTCCAATCACCAACACAATTACGCTGTAGCCAATCTATCATTGGTCTTAGTTTGCCATACTCAATAATGAGTTCAACTTTGAGTTTTGTATTTAGTAACACTAACACCACTACTTTCTAAGAATTCTATTCCTGCGGTATCTCTATAAGTATTACGATAATATAAACTATTGATGCCACTTTGATAGATTAGTTTAGCGCAGTTGATACACGGCGCATGAGTACAAAACATAGTTGCACCCTCGCTAGATTCTGTGCTTGCGGACACTTTAGCAATTGCGTTAGTTTCCGCATGTAATACTTCATCTTTTGTTTTCAAACGATATCGTCTAGCATATCCTAAATCAGGGTCTAGATCATCTTCTACGAAGGGCCATTGCTCGTAAATCTCTTCAGGAGATAGCCAAGCACCGGCGTCAATTCCCATGTACTCAAAACTTTCGCAATTATTATCCCATCCACTGGGCATACCATTGTATCCGGTAGCAAGGATTTTATTACCATTAACTATAACTGCGCCGACTTGTAATCGTTTAGCATAACTTAGTGTGCTGGTTAATTCAGCCACCTTCATGTAATAATTAATAAATTTTTGCTTCATTCTTTTTGCAAGTATTGAAGTTTATCTTTACGTTCAGCCCATAAAATAGCATCGGGCAATGCTGGTTTTATTTTTGTTATTACTGGCCATTTTTTCTGTAAACTTAACTCAGTATTAATACCTAACCATTTGTCAAATTCTTCTTGTGGAATGTCACCCTCAGCAAAGATAGCATCCACTGGGCATTCAGGGATACATACTCCACAATCAATACATTCATCTGGATTAATTGCTAGGAAGTTTGGTCCCTCAACAAAACAATCTACCGGGCATACTGTTACGCAATCTGTGTGCTTACAGTTAATACAACTCTCTGTTACTACGTGTGTCATTTTATATAAAATTTTCTGATATGTTCTTTTGCTGATTTGTTACTTAATATACTTAGCACATAATTGTATTGGTCATATTTTTCAAGAAATGTTTTACCTAACTTATTATTACCTTTGATTTCCTCAAACAAAAACCCCTTGCAAAAATCTTCAAATTCTTGTAGAGTTATGTAAAAATCTTTATCTTCTTTACCTAATATCTGTGATTCTAATTGTGTTGCTATTCTATCAAACATATCAATCCCACAAGCTACGATAATACTTACCAAACAATTCAAGACCTTCTTGTATTCGTTCTTCGTGCTTTAAATGTCCAACACTATCATACCAATGTTCAGTGGGATTCTTGTCTACCATTTGAAATGTATCTTCTACTTTACCTGTGATGGGATTGGGGAAAGTTTTATCAGTCTTGATCCAATCATACTTAGCTTCACCATGGTGATATTGGTCATCATATTCTCCCTTAAGCAATTGCTCAAAACTCCAGATCATTTTGTCTAGTGTTTCATCCCAACGTTCTAATCCATCTTTCCAAGCATCTTCATGTGTTTCTTGATAAAAGTCAAAACTATCTTGTGTTCCATTACTCTCGCCGCCAACATCAGCAAATTCGCTAGGTACACCATGCTTAACTGCTTTAAGCTGAAGCAGTGCCGGATAGATAATCAATGCTAAGGTGTGGTCTAGATTCCAAGTATCCCAATCTTCAATTTGAATATCAATTTTTCGTTTCCCACTAGACTTCTTTGGAAACTTGCCGATATTTAATTTCATATTGTAGTCCTAACTTCTCCATCAACAAACCAAAGTACTTCTTCATTATAACTTACGCCTACAACTCTGGCCTGATCCTTAGTAAGAAGTGCAAGTTCATCTAATGATTTACCCTGACCAATAAAGTTATTGGTAGTATGCTCGTAAAGATATAATAATCCGTTAATTTTCTCTACAAAACATTTCTTAACTTTAATTACTTCAGTTTTTTCTTCATCATCAAAATCTACCCCGGCTTCTTCTAATGTTTTGCGAATTTGATAGAAGATAACTTTATCCATTATCCACGCTCCCAATAGGAAAGCAAATACAAGATCCAAGAAATAAGTAAGAGAGTAATCCATAATATTATTTATTAATTTTCAAGTTAGACCATTGTTTCAATTTTTCAAACTTTTGTTTCTTTGCTTTACTGATACCGTTTTGGGTTACCCCAATCTTCATATCAACCAGCAATTCAACCATAGCGTATAGATCACCAATTTCTTCTTCAAGCATATTGACGTTTGTTCTATCTTTGCCTGGTTTCATTTGATCAGGCCCAAAACGAAAACATTTGCTAATTGCTTGAGTAACCTCAGCACATTCCTCTTGGAGGATTAGCAATACTTCTCTAGTTTGGTCGTTCATTTGTTGTTCCATGCTGCATTATTAAGTTCACCGACTACTTCTTCTAACGATTCAGTAACTTCCCAAGTGCCATGCGGAGGGCAGAAAATAAATGTTACGTTTTCTGTTTCACCAGTTTCACGGACAATATCTGAATTATGAATAGTAGCAATTAAATCCTTGTTAATTGCTAGGCGTTGCCCTTTGTGTGAGGGCGCACTGTTTGTTAATGTAATATACATAGTATTTCCTTTGTTTATTATAACACAATATTGATTATTCTACAAGTGAAAAAAGGGCGCAAAGCACCCTTTTTTCTTATCTCATGCTGAGATTAAACTAGTCCAGCTGCCAAGGCCTTGTAACCTGCTGCTACAACTTCGCGGCTAGGAGTACCCAAACGATACTTAGTGTAAGTCTCTCCAAGTTTGTTTGTACGCTTGTTAGCGTAGATTGCCATACCACTACGTAAGCGCAAATCGCTTACAGTAGCAGTTGGGTTAGCAATGCCAAAACGTTGGGTCATTTGCTTTGCGGTCAATTCTTGACCATTTTCAAGAGCCTCAATTAGGCGAGTTTGTTTAGTTGAAGTCATTTTGTTTTCCTTATTAAATGATTCATCGTTGTCACGATGTACAACAATTATACTATGTTTCTAACTGTTGTACAACATATATTGGGCAACTAGTTGTAATTAGATATCCAAAAACTTTACTTCAAACACATCGGCTTGAGCATCATGGCCCGCATAACCACGAGGATTGCAAACCACGCGGGTTTCACCAACCATGTAGTCAAAAGGATCATGCATGTGACCATGCGTCCAAAGTACAATTTGAGGATTATCTAATATCAGTTCGCTTAAGTCACTACGATAACCACCGTTCATTAAATACTCGTTTTTGTATTTCTCATGCGTACTCATTTCTGTAGGAGCATGATGACCAACAAATACAACCTTCTTATCTTTCAAGTCAGGCAATACTGCTTTCAAATAACCTACCGTTCGTTGATGGCGATGCATAGAATGAGCAGGACGCAACTTAGTAAAACCAAGTTCATCATTGCGAATGATTCTGTAATCATTCATCATATCACCTAATGCGTGTAATGTCAGTGGATCACCCTTATTACAGTCAGTCCACAATGTGGCACCAATGAATGTTACATCGTCAATCACCTTAAGTTCTTGCTCTAGGAAATAGATGTTTGGAAACTTACTATATTCATCACGCAGGTATTGAATACTTGCTTTCCAATTACCATGATAAAATTCGTGATTGCCTGCAACTACCACAACATGCGGGAATTGAAAACTACAGCGTTTCATAAAGTCACGGAAACGTTGTGCCGTTTCTTGTCTACGGCTAAGACTATCAACCATGACAGCAATTTTTATTTTTTCTTCGGGATGATTGTGCAGATCCTCGGCGACAAGAATATCGCCGGACAATATCAATACATCAGCATTCTCTGTATTCTGAATGTTGATGTCTGAAAATTCTAAGTGTAAATCACTACATAGTGCTATTTTCATCTTAATGCTTTTTTCATTTGTTTATCGTTTATATAAACATCATATGTATTTGGCCCAGTCTGATGTAATGCCAATAAATCTGATTGACTTATTGATGTACCTACAACACTAGCCTTTTTACCTACGGGGACATTTTTGTTTTCCTCGTGTGTAATATTTAGTTCCATTGGCTCTCCCATCTCATCCACTGCCATAGAATTCAATAGATAGTCATCTTCATCTAGTTCCATGATCAACCCACTTAGATACTTTTTATCGTGTGGGTTATGAACATCAAAAATCTCTAGCCCGTAATATTCTGGGAAGCGAGAAATCAATGTTGCGCCATTCTGTTTCAATTCTAGTATGCGATCAAAGCCGTTCATAATCTACTCCTAAGTAATTAAAATAGTAGTATACACTATACTTGATTTGTTGTCAACTCTGTTAAATGTTTACATGCTCCGCGAAAAGTATATCCAGGGCAACTGCATGACCTTTCTTCCGTGTCAATAGAATAGACCTGACCTTTGCTACCGGACACTTTGATAACTGTAGATTTTTCCTTTACTTTGAAAGGATTTGTTTTTAGTGGGGCAAACTTACGACCACGCTTGTCAATAGTCAATGGTGTTTTGAGATAGAGTGGCGTAGTAGAACCCTGCTTGATATACGCAAGTACCTTGGTACCATCAAGCAAGTATTTATGATTGGGCTGAATATCGCCCGACCATACTGTAGTTTCTATTACTGCTTCCATGATATAGTCAATCTGTTTAAAGTTAAATTATAACACCAAATTGATATGTTGTCAACTACTTTTTCCAGATATAGATTTTATCTTGTTTCTTTTTCTTCTTTTGCTGACCCAATTGTTGTAGTAAATCTTCTTCCATAAAACAAACGGGTAATCCATTTGCTACCGCAGCATCATACATTTTGGGACTGATATTAAAACAAACATGTCCGCCTATTTTAATATTATCAATACATTTCTGCCATAATGGAATAAAGAATTCTTTATAGAAGGCAGTATCACTATCCCATAGTTCCATATGTTCATAAATTTCTAAGTTAACATACGGAGGACTAGTCAATACAAAATCATAATCAATTTTAGAAAAGTCAACTTCTAAACAACTTTGCCAAAGCATTTTCAAATTGCTTGAATTGTTTTCTACAAATAACCCATTACCAAATTCATTAGCATCATTGCCCATAAACCGCATCATCTCATCATATGCGGGTTTCATTTCAGTATTAGTATCTATGCCGGTATAGTTGATACCTAATGCCCAAGCACCTAACATGCGGCCGCCCCAGCCTGCTGTAGGATCTAGTACACTTGTCGCATTATATTTTTTATATACATATTTTGCTGTAGTAGCTTTGAACATAACTACGCTACCTAAGTTTACTCTAAAACATTCAAAGATATTGCCGGCTGCTGTTCTGCCACCACGATTACGTTTACGTGTATTCTCCAACATCTTTCCCCATTGTGCCGGGTCGTTGTAGATATCGTAAATTGTTTTTTTAGTGTCCTCTCTTTTACATTTTAAGAGATTTTTAAACTGATGATGATACAAGAATTTATTGCCAAAGAAATTATTCGCATTTTCACCTGCGTCAAATTTTTTGAGGTTATCAAGGTCCTTCTTCAGTTCTTTAACCGAAAGGGTTTTATGAGTTTCGATATCCGATATCGTTACACTTTCTAAATTTTCGTTGATTGGTTTTAACGTCATCAATTATTTACCTAAGGCAAACTTCAAAGCATTTTTTTCGCACTTTGCCCGATCAGCATGGGTAAACCAATCTGTTTTTTCTGCCCCGCCTAATTGAAAATTTTGCGGACGATAGGCAATTTCCCAGCCTCTATTAGTATAGTCAGCGGCGGCTGTCAATGGCTTGTATTTCTCATATATTAATTCTAATTCGGCACTCATTGCCTTTCGTAATTCAATGATTTCATCACCAATTATATCTTGTCCTAACGCTATTGTAGTTTGATTAGCTTTCTCAGTAGACCAAACATAGATAGCACCCTTTTTTGGCAAGTTGTCATTCCACATTGGGCTTAATGCGCTTTCTGACGATTTGGCTTCAAGCCCAATAAATCTACCATCAAAATCTCTAATTAAAAAATCAGGGAAACTATGTGACCCTCCCGGCTGACAAATAAAACTTCCAAGTGGCATTATTTTAAATCGTTTCGTCAGTTCAGGTTTTCTTTTGTGTTCTTTGTCTGTGCGTTCCAATAAAAATGTATTTGGTTCAAATTCAGAAGCAATCCATTCGCTAGCCACTTCTTTGGTAAGAGAAGGGATAACATCTTTGGTCACTTCTTTAAAGCCCGCTTTAACTAGTCGATAACTTATTGCTGCTTCATGCCCGTTAAATGTTTTCCCACTACGTGAAGAATCATTCTTATAATAAGGCATAGCCTTAATACTAATCAAGGCTTGCTCTAATTGTTTACTCATATTATACTTCCTCTGTTAACTTAGCCAATTGCTCAGACAAGACATACAGTTGTCCGGGCACCATGCCGTCAACCTCATACGCAACACCAACATACCATACACCATCGTTCATAATGTAGTAGTACTCGTAATCATAATCCTTGCTCAGAAATTCATCATACGATTGATCCACAGTAAAGTCAACACCAGTCTCGTCACGATCACGACCGTAAAATGTAGTCATGTTGCCATATGCAGCCTCAAATTCGCCTTGTGTCATGTTACGCAATTCAGTAGGCAAATCAAACGGGCTGAACGGGTGCTTTTCGCCAATGTTCTCTTTCAGGCTAGAGATAAAACCTAGCGATACCAAATGATTTGCCTTAGCACTATCGTAGTGTGCTTGTAGAATCTTGCCGTTGTTTGACAGATAACCATCCCAATGACAGTAAACGCTTTTCAGCTTGTCACCATGCATAACACCAATTCGTGAACGTGTACCCATTTGTAAACTCCTGTAATTAACTGATTAAGACTCTATTATATACCCAAAGCCATTTATTGTCAACTATTAAGATCCAGTGTGCAACTCTAGGATTTCAGTATTTTTAGTATTTGGGGTGAAGGCTTCAATGAAAACATGATAATCACGGCTATCACGAATGACAGCATTAGCCGCAACATACAATGCGGCCCATGTAGAACCATTGATTTCAATCTGATATTCCTTACCATGATAGACCTTGTAAGAAACAATTTTAGCATCCTTGAACGGATGGGGTTCGCTGAGATTTTCAATCTCAAAGATAGACCAAATAGCACTCAATCCCAACTCCTCACGAACGGTCTCGTAGTAGTCAAATTTAGTGTCAAATTCTGTATCTGTCATAATCAAGTCCTTTAATTAACTGTCTAAGATTGTATTATATACCCAAATCCATTTATTGTCAACCTTTTTTCACCGGAATACAGACGAATTCCTTCTTCAAATCCATCTGAATTTGGATACTTTTTTCTAAATCTGGGTTGCGTTGATTGGGTATATTTAGTCTGGTGGCGTAGATTTCGTGGATAGCAAATTGACAACTAGGTAAATCATTATAAGTTCCTAGGAAGAATGTCAACGGAGCCTGAGCAACCACAACCATGTAAAGTAAATTGTACATTATACTAGGTCCACTTGAATTTGTTTGCCGCGAATAGTAGTTCCTAGTCCGGTGGGTACTGGTTTGCGTATTGCTTTTGCAAATTCCCGTTCGTTTGCCAACTGTTGTACTGCATCCCAGCACAATACGCGGGCGTTGACGGTAGCAAACATTTCGGTCATTTGCTGGATAGTCATATACATACCAATGTCATTTTCAGAGCCATCACCCTTAAAAATCACACGGAATTTTTGAGAATTTTTCAAGCCCTCAATGATAGTCTTTGTACGCATTTTGATGTCCTTTAATTAACTGTCTAAGATTGTATTATATACCCAAAACCATTTATTGTCAAGTAGCAGCCCTAAATAATCCACTAGCACAAATGGCGATTGAGACAACATTCACCAATATTTGGGGATTGTTACGTACACGCAACGCCCAAATTAGGAAGAAAATCGTTCCAAAAGTAAAAGCAATTATATTGTAAGGGTCCATATTTCCCATCGCATTAAGCAAATGTCCTGCGATAACAAATACGACCCCGCCCCATTGTAGTGTATCATTTTTAAGCATATTTGCATTATATACCCAAAACCATTTATTGTCAACCTCTGGGATTGTTTAATTCGTTTTCTATTTTATAGATAGGTTGAACACCCTTCATCAGTGAAGTTAAACTACTGGTAGACGGGTGCCAATATCGTTTTCTACTAGTTTTTGTGGGTTGCCAGTAATTCTTTTGAGTAATAGAATCAAGTAATCCTAAACTCTCAAACGAAACCGGTCCATCAAGATCCTTAATCTGTTTGCTTAAACTATATTCATATTGAAGGTCCTTAAGCGCATGACTTTCTGATTTGCCTCTTACAATTTGCGTTGTAGTGGTACCGTCGTGCCAGTATACCTTAATTAAATAGTCCATACTATTACGGGCGCTTTTTCAATACAGAATCCGCTAATCCATATTGTACCGCTTCAGTCGCACTCATAAAAAAGTCACGTTCCATATCTTTAGCTAGTTCCTCGTATGTCTTACCAACACTATTGTGGTCAACATAGATTTGAGTAAGACTCTTTTTCATAGCTAAAATTTCTTTAACTTGAATTTCCATGTCAGTAGCTTGACCACGTGCGCCACCTGAGGGCTGGTGAATCATATGTCGAGAATTTGGCAACATATAACGCTTACCTTTACTACCTGCTTGAGCAAGTAAACTACCCATTGAGCAAGCCTGACCCATAACGATAGTCATCACTTCGGGTTTAATAAATTGAATACAATCATAGATTGCCATACCAGCAGTTACACTACCGCCCGGGCTATTGATGTAAATAGAGATATCTTTCTCTCCTTCACTTTCTAAGTAAAGTAATTGAGCAACAACTAGATTTGCCATTTGATCATGTACTTCGCCCTCAAGCAAAATCACACGGTCACGCAACATGCGGCTGTAGATATCGTAACTACGCTCACCTTTGCTTGTTTGTTCTAAGACGATTGGTACTAGACTCATAAGTTTCCTTTTGTTAAAATGAGATAAATATATTATCAACTACTATTATATATGAGATATTACGAATTTACAACTCTTTTGGTCGAAAAGGCCCCGACAAATCCACAATTATCACAGGTTGTGGATAAAGCTACCATAATAGCTACCTTAAAAAATGCAGGATTTGAGGTTATAGATAAGGGTGGTGCAATAACTATTTTAGTTGATTTACCTGAAGGGGAGAAAATAGGTAACCAGCGTAATAAAGTGATGCAAAGTGCTTTAGAAATATTACAAAAACAATTTCCCGGAGCAAGTTATTCCGATGATAGACGATTTGGCAGTAAGGGAGGGATAATATTCCCAAACAGTACTAATTATGTTTTAGTTAAAGCTAAAAAAGACCAAGGTGGTGGTAGCAGTGGTAAATTAAATGAAATTAATTTAATAGAGATGCTCGGTGGTCTTATTGAAACTTACGGGCCAATCAATGTAACATTCATAGATAAACGCGGGACGAAACTTGGAATTAAAAATTGTACTAAGGTAACAGACGATAGTACAAAAATTGCTGGTAGGAAAAAAGCAGACGTAACATTATCAAGTTCTACTGGTTCTTTACCTATTAGTTTGAAGAAAGTAAACGCTCAACAATGGGAAAGTGCTGATAGTTTGTTTGGGTCAAGGGCTAAAGAAATTTTAGATAATTTACAAAAGCAAGGTGCTATTAAATTAAATGTTGTGAATAGCAGTACAGGAAAATACTATCAATTATCTAAAGAAATCGTTGTTGAACCTACACCAGAAGAAGCAATGAACGCTATATTTGGTAGTGATTTATTAAATAAGGGCGGAGTAGTAATTCAAACTTTTGAAGATGAACACTTTATAACCAAAGGTAATAATGTTATTATTCAATGCCAATACGTTATTAAATCTAAAGAAGATATACCTGAAGACCATTTAATGGTATGGCTCATTAGGAATGAGAAAAAAAGAAGTAATCCTCTACCAGGATTAAGAACAGTGGGCGTAACATTAACTCGTGGTATAGGAGCAACCGGTACAAAAAAAGTTATACTTGTTGACCGCAACGGCAATCTAATTCAGAACCCTAATGACAAGGATTAACTAATCCAATCTCTATTACGATAGGGTTTACCATATATTGCGTTTGGTAAATATCTCACAACCTTTTGCTTTACCCTTTTAATAATAGGATGCTCATGGTCGTGGTTGAATGCTTTAAGATACATTCTCCAACTATTGTGCCTTCTTCGTTTACCCGTTTGGTTCTCATTAAGATATTCAATTACTTTATCAGTATCGTTTTTGAATTTCCATAATAACTCACAGGCAATATTGAACCCATAAGCATCAATCTCATCAGGACATCCTAAATAAGTTTGTTCTTCTCTTTGTGCGGTTTTTTCTGCGGTACTATTATATGATGGCAGTTGTTTGAATTTTCTTCTACGGTATTGTCGCATATGAATCAGTTCGTGCATTATCGTGTTAGTTATACTAAGACAAGACCTATGAAAATTTCTTGTGGTAATCTTAATCGTATCTGCTTTACTCTTATAAACTAAAACCAATTCAATTGATTTTTGTTTTTCCTTATCTAACTCGCTGTAATATGCTCCGCCAATCCAAACACAATTATTATCTACCTGGCTATCTCCCCATTTTTTCAATTTAATTGGGATGTGATTTTTAATATGATTTCCTACTGTTCTGTGGAACTTTTCCGTAGACATTTCAGTATTGATTACTTTTGGATGTAATGTCCATAGATATTCGGTTAGTTGATACCGATTAATAGAAGACCAATCAAACTTAGATTTACGGATAGCCACGTTATTCTCCTGTTACAAAGTATTTATTCAGAAAAAAATTACAAATTTATTGCCCGATAGTAAATACTATGAAGGAGAAAATTATGATCAAATTTCTAAAAAGTCTACTCGGGATTGAATCCCCAGCCCCGGTAGCAACACCCGCGCCATTAGCTAACACAGTACCTTATAAGGTTCCAGAGCCAGCAGCTACAACACCGATTCCATTCGTTCCGGTAGTAGAAGCAGCACCGGTTGTAGTAACTGAAAAGGCTCCTGCTAAAGCTAAAGCACCCGCTAAGCCAAAGACAGCAAGGCCAGCAGCAGCTAAAGCACCAGCCAAGCCAAAAGCAGAAAAAGCGCCGGCAAAAGCTAAAGCACCGGCAACAAAAAAGCCTAAAATTAGCATCGCAAAATAAATGACTACGATAGGGTTTGACCTAATTAGTGATTTGAATCTAACCCCTGAGGATAGTTTCAATTGGGAAGGCAAAGCAACTAGTTTATACTGTATAATAGCAGGTAATATTAGTGATGACTTACGCACTATTAAACAAACCCTATCGCATTTATCTAAATTCTATCAGGGTATATTCTATACTCTAGGTTCACTTGAATATCACAATACAGGTGATGTGGCAAAAAGAACAGAAGAAATTCACAAAGTTTGTCGCACAGTTCAAAACTTAGCGATAATGCATCATCATGTGGTTATCATTGATGGTATCGCAATCATTGGCGCAAATGGTTGGTATGGTAATACAGTTTATGAAGATGAAACTGCCAGCATACTAGAAGTTCATCGCAATGAAGATATATTATATCTCAAAAATACAATAGACCGATTACAAAAACATTTGGATGTTAAACATATAGTAATCGTATCCAACTCAGTTCCCAGTATAGATTTATACTTTGGCGAACATCCAACTACGTTAGATACTCAACTTAATTTAAGTATAGCATTACTAGCTGATACAGAAACCAAAGTATCACATTGGATGTATGGCACATATGGAAAAGTAGTTGACACTAATATTAATGGTATCAACTACTTTAATAACAGTTGTTTCAAAAGAAACCCCTATTGGGCTAAACGTATAGAAATTACAGTTTAGGCCTCAGCTTCTACTTTTACCTGTAATGGGAAACCCTGACTACGTGCGTCAAGTGTAACTTCAATACCCTTTTGTTCAGCAATTTCATAGGGCAATACAGCAACAATCGCACTACCCTCTTCATGGATGTTATGTGTAATTGACTGTGCGGTATCTTGGTTGTAATTAAAGTAATCAATTAAACTACCTACAACAAATTCCATACTGGTAACATTATCATTGATATAAATGATTTTGTACAATGGAGGTTCTGCCAATGCTAGATTAGGTTTGATGCTGATTTTTGTTTCCGTTTTAGACATAGTAGTTATATTGTTAGTTATAAGAGTGTGTAGCCACTATGACTACACACTTGATGCTATTATACTATTTAGTATAGGTAATAGCAATAGACTTGGGTTTTTGTTCTTCAGGTATTTCACGCTTTAGGTGAACATTAAGAATACCCAATTCTAAATGAGCATTTTCAATCTCAACATGGTCAGCAAGTTTGAATTCACGACGGAAATCTCTTGCGCTAATCCCACGATGTAGATAGTTAATGTCAGGTAAATCTTCTTCCTTGATTGTGTTCTTGCCTTCAATAATCAAAAAGTTTTTATCTTTTGTTACTGAAAGATTATCAAGACCAAACCCAGCCACAGCCATACTAATCATATATTCATCGTCAGTAATCTGTACGACATTATATGGGGGATAGTTTGTGTTGGTTTGTTGTGAATGCATTCGGTGCAACTCGTCAAACATAGTATCAAACCCGATACCAAATTTGTGTAGTTGTGGAATGTCAAGGGAACGAAGGGTTAATGTATTTCTAGTCATAGTTTTCTCCTTATATAAGCAAGTGACTAATATGTGAGCCCGACTATCGGCACTCAACATATATTTATTCTAACAGAAATGTGTAAAAAATTCTACTATTTAGGTTAAAATAGTTTTTTGGGAAGACTCTGGTCACGCAAGTATTTTTGCCATCTACGTTTGGCTAACCCTTTATCTACTTTACGCTGTATGCTAGGTTTGACATATTGTTCCCGATCACGCAATTCCTGTAACAGATTTTGATCTGTTATCTTCTTTTTGAATTTACGTAATGCTTTATCAACGTTTCCGTCTGTGACAATAACTCGTCTTCCTTTTATACTCATATTAGTGATTTTGGTTCTAAAACTTGCTCCCTTGTTATATTTATCTCAGTTACGTTATTTTCTCTGTACTTTTTGGTGTTAAACATATGAGGCATTAAGCAACGCTCAATTTCAGTATGCAATCCACGTGCTCCGGTTTTTAATGTCAAGCAATTTTCAACAATCTGTTCCAATGCATCTTTGGTAAATTCTAGGTTAATATTGTCAATACTCAATAGATATGTATATTGAGCAATATAGTTGTTTTTAACTTCGGTCAACACACGCAATAGTTCTTCTTTATTCAATTCACCAATACTAACTGTAGTGGTGAAACGTCCAATAAATTCAGGAATCATTCCATACTTGGTTAAGTCATCTGGTGTAACCTCAGTTAAATCACCCTCTACTTTTTTGTCTTTGATATCAGCACCAAATCCAATAGTAGAGCCATTTTTACGATTACCGATCAAATCTTTCAACCCAACAAAGGCTCCGCCTGATATGAATAATATATTTTTCGTATCAATTTCCATCATGTCACCCCCGGGATGTTTACGCCCACCACCAGCTGGAATACGACATACTGTACCCTCAACTAATTTAAGTAATGCTTGCTGTACACCCTCGCCCGATACATCACGGGTAATACTTGCTGATTCACTACGTCGGGCAATCTTATCAATTTCATCAACAAACACAATACCACGTTCTGCTAATCTAGGATTGCCACCAGCAGCATTTAGTAGCATACTAATCATTGATTCAACATCATCCCCTACGTAGCCAGCTTCTGTCAAACTTGTAGCATCGGCAACAACAAAGGGCACTTTGAGATATTTGGCTACAGTCTTGGCTAGCAATGTTTTACCTGACCCAGTTGGCCCAATTAATAACACATTACCTTTGGCAATCTCTAAATCTTTTGGTGGATAGGTGATACGCTTATAGTGATTAGCAATGGCTACACTTAATACTGTTTTAGCATTATCCTGTCCAACAACATGAATATCTAAGTATTCCTTGATACTAGATGGATCATATTTTATTTCTTCTTTGGGTTTATCTTCAACAATTAAACTATCATCCTCAATAAGATTATTACACAATTCAATACAATCGCTACATATAGCAACATTGTCGCCTACGATTAGTTTTTTAACTTTATCTTTGTGAGTTTCACAAAAGGAACAATAGCTTAGTTTATTTTCAGAGGTCATATATTAATTTATCTTTTTATTATTTGTGTAATTATTTTACCAACGACATTTACTGTCCGGTACTACCGATACCTCAATTCTGCTTGCTTGTTGAACAACATAATTGTGTGCCGGATCAACAGTAGCTTTCAATACACCTTCATCATAATCATTTCCGTGTATTGTCAATAGTTTAGGATCACCCATACTATAGTATGTTTTCATAGGGATATAGCAAGTATGATATAACAATGTTCCACTATTATCTGATATTTCCAATAATATCCTAGGTGTTCTATCACCAGTCATTGAGTCTTTGATACGATCCAACATTGGTATATCATTAAATTTATATACATTTTTACTACCGAATACATAATCTTTAGGGTTTTTAGCCATAATGATTACGTTACTAGGAGCTAAATTTAAGAAACCAATCAATCCAACTTTATCTTCAACTAACGACATTGCTTCATTCATTGATTCAATGAATTTGTAATTCCATTTAAATGTATATGGTATATTAAAAGTTGCGTTACGATAACTATCAACAGTCAATGTGTATGGCTTTTGTGTAACTATGAATGCTGAGTGAGGATATGTTCCCAATACAGCTTCAAGCATCCTATCGCCCTTTTTCTTTTGTTCCAAGTAAGTAGTTAACGCAGCCCCTGCACGATCACCATTGACAGCTTGATTAGTTTGTCCTGTGTTAATAGTTTGATTGATTAATTTACTATCGGCTACTAACACATCCAATGTGATTCTAATATCAGAACCATTTTGATTGATATCAATAATTTTAAAATCATCAACATATCCAGCACTAAAGACAGATATGTTATCCTTGCTTAATTTACCAAATATAGCTTGACGCTCGTTAATTACAACTGCGCCAGCACGTATTTGAATCGCTTCACGGAAAGCATTTTCTTTTGCCTGTTCAACGGTGCTGCCTTCGCCAGTAACACGAATATATTTCTCAGCGGCATCAGCATTGACAAACAAAAAACATGCTACCAAACATAGTAGCTGTAACATGTTTTAGTTAGGATTAGGGTTGAATTTTCTACGCAATGTTTCAGCGGCACGTTCGTTGTCTTTGTCCCAACGAATAGTAACTGCTACTTCTTGATTACCAACTACATCTTCCTTGATTTTAATAAAACCTTTAAGGATTGCTTGTGAATTAGTACGAATAGTTTCAGTAAGAGTATGTACTGTTTCGTTACTGTTTTCACGCAAACTAATAGTAGCAGCTTCCTTGTCTGTCATTTCTACAGTAGATCCATCTGCTGATCCTGACTTAACTTTGTCATTTGCCTTTTCAAGATTCTTGGCAATGGTATGTGTGACACGGGTAGTAGAAATGTCTTTAGACATAAATTCTGCTACGTGTGAATTGGCTCGCATCTCAGCAACAGTTAATGCAGTTTTACGATTGTTTGAAGTATTGCCAAATGATGTAGCAGTAGCAGTAGATTCAATCGCAATTACTTCGCATTCGTTTGGTTTGAACAAATGCCATGTACAGTTTGTTTCAATTTTAATTTTTTCACTAGTAAATGATGTAGAAAGTTTTTGTGTTTTTACAGAACCTTCACCTTCATTTTTAGTTGAGGCGCAGCCAGTAACTGCGATAGCAATCGCAATAGCAGCAAGTTTAAGTTTCATGGATAACTCCAGTTAGTTAATATGATAGTATTATATACTATGTGTGATAAAGAATCAAGTCTTTTTGGATAAGTATTCTTCAATTTGTTGATTTTCGGATTCGGACAATAATTCAATATCGTATTCACCCGATTCTATTTTAGTGACCAAATATCTGATATATTCTTGGTCATAAAGGTAGCTAGTAGATTGCTCTTTGTTAACAACAATCCATCTTGCCCCGTCAAATTTATAAACCTTATTTGGTAACGCATCTACTCGTACAAAAGTATCACCTTTGCTAGCGATACTAGGAAATGATGTTCCAAAACTAGTTTTACTTTCTCTACCCGAATCAGCTACTAGCTTTAACATATCTGGACGCATACCCAATAATACATCTCTGTGCATGTGCTTACCGTCAAACATTACATAACCACCATCCAATTCCTGATAAGGAATAGTTTTAGACTCTATAGAATCGGGCAAATCAACTTTACGTATTTCTGTGAAGGCAGGACCAGTCTGTACCCATTCTCCGTCAACTTTAATTGCTTCAAAGTTTGGAGCATCATCAAAATATCCATGCTTAAAATATCCATGCCTGCTTAAAACAGGTGCATTGGGTGTGGGGCTGTTG
>Ga0209499_1001108_pt1 | contig 19293 bp, 13 predicted proteins | sample C_130208_EF_Meta_FD_187306 | JGI IMG/M metagenome (GOLD analysis project Ga0209499, IMG submission 187306) | Freshwater microbial communities from Lake Croche, Canada to study carbon cycling - C_130208_EF_MetaG (SPAdes) (version 2) | ecosystem: Environmental > Aquatic > Freshwater > Lake...
AGATTGGTTTGAGCGATGAGTCCTATCGTTTGGCTGGCGCTACTTTAATTAATAGTGCTGCTGAAGTTTTTGCTAAGGCGGAGATGATCGTGAAGGTCAAGGAACCTCAGCCTCAAGAATGTGCCATGTTGCGTGAAGATCAACTTCTCTTTACCTATTTACATCTGGCGCCGGATCCACAGCAGACCAAAGCATTACTCGCATCGGGTGCAAGTTGTATTGCCTATGAAACAGTAACTTCATTTAATGGCGCTTTACCGCTTTTGGCTCCGATGAGTGAAGTTGCGGGGAGGATGTCTATACAAGCGGCTGCTTCGCATCTAGAAAAGACAAATGGAGGGTTAGGAATCTTGATGGCAGGTGTGCCTGGCGTAGCACCCGCAAAGGTAGTTATAGTGGGTGCGGGGGTAGTGGGTCGTAATGCGCTACAGATGGCTGTTGGTATGGGAGCAGATGTGTGCATCTTCGACCGTAATATTGACTGCTTAAGGCAGATTGACATTCTGTATGGCAATCGCGTAAGAACCTTTTATGCCGACCCACTTTCGGTAGAGCTCGAGGTTTGTGAAGCAGACGTGGTCATTGGCGCTGTATTGTTGCCTGGTGCCGCAGCACCAAAGCTGGTAACACGCGAGATGGTACGAAAAATGAAAGCGGGTGCAGTGGTGGTAGATGTAGCAATTGATCAAGGCGGTTGTTTTGAGACATCAAAAGCTACTACACATGCTGATCCCACCTTTATCGTTGATGGTGTTCTGCACTACTGCGTTGCGAATATGCCTGGTGCAGTTGCCAGAACTTCCACTTTTGCTTTGACAAATGCAACTTATCCCTTCATTGAAGCCTTGGCAAATCGTGGCATGGTGAAGGCGCTGTCACATGATCATCATTTACGAAATGGTTTGAGTGTTCACCGAGGTAAGCTCACATCTGAACCCGTTGCTAAAGCACAGAAAGTCGACTTTGTACCGGCAGAAGAATTGTTAGTGGCCTAGTAGTTTTAGTACAGTCCTGGAGTTTGAATGTCTTGGGAGTCGAGGCTCCCAAGCTTTCCTCTATCATCCAAAGAATGGACTTATCTGCATTAGCACTTTCTACCGGCGTAGTCGCCCTAGCTGAGATGGGTGATAAAACCCAATTACTCTCTTTGATGTTGGCTGCACGCTATCCAAAGCAGGCGCTCGCCATTATTGGCGGGATATTCATCGCGACAATTGCCAATCACGCTTGTGCAGCTTTACTAGGGCACTGGCTCACCACTTTTATGAGCCCAGACCTTGTTAAGTGGATTTTGGGTTTGAGCTTTTTAGGAATAGGTCTCTGGCTTTTAGTGCCCGATCATATTGATGATGCAGGCGGATCAAAGGTGGCGGATAAAGCCTTCCAGGTGTTCATGCTGACGGTTGGACTCTTTTTTTTGGCTGAGATGGGGGACAAGACCCAAATCGCTACGATTGCCTTGGGCGCTAAATACCCTGATGTCTTTGCGGTAACGGTTGGCACTACCTTAGGGATGATGCTGGCGAATGCCCCTGCTGTTTGGGTAGGTCAGAAATTCACTCAACGTATGCCCATTAAGTGGGTTCATGCGGTAGCGGCTGTCACCTTTATCGCTATTGGTGTTGCCACCCTTATTTGGGCTTAGGTCGAATTTCCCTATGGGGCTTAAAATTGCCCTATGAAAACCGATCTTCCACAGAGCTTTCGCAGGCTCGAATACCGCGCTCCCAATTACACCTTTTCACAGGTTGAACTAGACATTGCTTTAGATCCGGCTAGGACAATTGTGAAAAGTCGCCTAGAGGTTCTACCTGGTCTTGGTCATGAGGCTGGCATGCCTTTAGTGTTGCAGGGCCATGAACTCGAGTTTGTGAGCTTGCGCATTAATGGTGTGGCTCATCGTCAGTTTGAACTAAGCCCAGAAACGCTCACTGTTCATGCTTTGCCGAATGATGGTAAGCAAGCTTTCATTGTTGAGATTATCTGCGTCTGTGTGCCTGAGAAAAATACCTCACTCATGGGTTTATATGTTTCCAATGGAAATTTCTTTACCCAGTGCGAAGCCGAGGGATTCAGAAAGATTACGTACTTCCTCGATAGACCTGATGTGATGGCGCGTTATCGCGTGACTCTGCGCGCTCGTGAGGCGGAGTGCCCAGTATTGCTATCAAACGGCAACCTCATTAGTACTGAAAAATTACCGAATGGTTGGCACAGCGCCGTTTGGGAGGACCCATTTCCAAAACCCTCCTATCTGTTTGCCTTGGTTGCCGGCAAGCTGGAGTGTATTGAAGAGACGATCACTACTAGCAGTGGTGCAAAAAAGTTATTACAAATTTGGGTTGAGCCGCATGATTTGAAAAAGACCCGTCATGCGATGGATTCTTTAATTGCCTCAATTCATTGGGATGAGAAACGCTATGGTCTCGAGCTTGATCTCGAGCGCTTTATGATTGTGGCAGTGGGTGACTTCAATATGGGCGCGATGGAGAACAAGGGTCTGAATGTTTTCAATACTAAGTATGTCCTGGCTCAAGCAGAGACTGCAACCGATGCCGACTTTGCCAATATTGAAAGCGTCGTAGCCCATGAGTACTTCCATAACTGGACCGGTAATCGCGTTACTTGCCGCGATTGGTTTCAGCTTTCTCTTAAAGAGGGTTTGACTGTATTCCGCGATCAAGAATTTTCTGCAGATCAGATGGGAAGTGAGTCTGGTAGGGCGGTAAAGCGCATTGAAGATGTGCGTTTATTGCGCCAACTACAGTTCCCTGAGGATGCAGGTCCAATGGCGCATCCAATCCGCCCAGATGAATACCAAGAGATCAATAATTTCTACACCGTGACGGTATATGAGAAGGGCGCTGAAGTTGTGCGCATGTATCAAACCCTATTGGGTGTTGGGGGTTTCCGTAAAGGCATGGACCTGTACTTTAAACGCCATGATGGCCAAGCGGTGACTTGTGATGATTTCTTGGCTGCTATGGCTGATGCCAATGATCGTGATCTTTCTCAATTTAAGAACTGGTACAGCCAGGCTGGTACTCCTCAGGTCAAGGTAGAGGAAATCTATGATGCGGATAAAAAGCAATATCAAGTGACTTTGACGCAAAGCTCTTCAGCAAATACAGTGCACAAAGATAGCAAGCTTTTTCATATTCCATTGAAGATGCGCTTACTAACATCGGAAGATGATCAGCCTGAAGCCTTGCTGGAGTTGACTCAAGGTCAGCAAACTTGGACTTTTGATCAGGTAGCGAGCTGTCCAGTGTTATCAATCAATCGCAATTTCTCAGCCCCAATTAATTTAGATTTTGATCAAAGTGAGGCCGACCTACTCACCATGTTCTCGAGTGATGATGACGCCTTCAATCGTTGGGAGGCTGGTCAGAAACTGGCAATGCAAATGATTCTGGGTAATTGTTTGCCTGATAAAGCTCTGATTGAGGCTTATCGCACTTTGTTGACTGATCCGGACTTAGATCCTGCTTTCAAAGAGCTGGCGCTGACCCTACCTGCCGAGACTTATCTATATGAGCAGTGTGCAAGCGTTGATCCACAACAAATTTATCATGCGCGTCGTGCTTTCCGTCATGCTCTAGCTAGTGAGTTGCGCATCGAGTGGGCTGCCCTCTATCAGCAGATGCAAACACCAGCACCATTTAATCCTGATGCAGCAAGTGCTGGTAAGCGTGGCTTAAAGAATCTGGCATTAAGTATGTTGCTCGAAGCAGATCCATTGATCTGGGCGTCTATGGCGGTCAATCAATATCAAAATGCTGACAATATGACTGACCGATACGCTGCTTTAGCTGGCTTAGTCATTCATGGATCAACATCAGCAGCAGCTTGTTTAGAGGATTTTTACACCCGGTTTAGTGACGATGCTTTAGTGATTGATAAATGGTTTGCATTGCAATCGAGTAGACCCCCAGTCGCAAACGCTGAATCTACCTTAAATGAAGTCAAGCGCTTGCGTGAGCATGAAGCCTTCAAAATGAATAACCCCAACCGAGTTCGTAGTGTCATTCATGCCTTTTGTATGAACAACCCCGCTAGCTTTCATCAGGCGGACGGCAGTGGATATGCATTTTGGGCCGAATCCGTTCTGGCCTTGAACCCAATCAACCCACAAGTTGCCGCTCGTTTAGCTAGGGGATTGGATCGCTGGCGTCAGTTTGCCCCGATTTATCAGGAGCAGATGCTGTCAGCCCTAAAGCAGGTTGCGGCATGCGAAACCCTCTCCCCAGATGTGAAAGAGGTGGTTTCTAAGGCCTTGGGTAATTAATAGATTCAGAACAAGGCAAAATAGAGCCACTGCAGAACCAACCCCATTACGGAGACATTCCTTTTGAGCGCTTCAAGTACTTTTAATACCAATTTCAAGCAATACCTGACATCCGCCAAGGTAAAGGGTGCAGACATCCCTACAGGTCTACAAGAGCTGTTATTGGCAGTTGCAGGCACTTGCTCAACCCTGAGTCATGAGGTCGCACAAGGTGCCTTAATTGGCCTCTTGGGCTCTGCTGGCACTGGTAATGTCCAGGGTGAGGTCCAGCAAAAGCTCGATGTGATTGCAAACGACTTATTAATTGACGGTGTGCAGAGATGTAAATCATTGGCTGGCCTAGCTTCTGAAGAGATGGAGTTGCCACTTCCAGTTCAGGGCACTGGCGACTACTTGCTCTTGTTTGATCCATTGGATGGCTCATCTAATATCGATGTGAATGTATCCATTGGCACGATTTTCTCTGTGCTCAAGAAACAAGATCCTGCAGCGCCATTACAAACTTCAGATTTCTTATTATCAGGCCGTCATCAGGTGGCTGCAGGTTATGTTGTCTACGGCCCGCAAACAACCATGGCATTAACGCTGGGCGATGGCGTAGTGATGTTTACCTTAAATAAAGTGACCGGTGAATTTGTCTTAATTAAGCACGCAGTGGAGATTTCTCATTCCACTAAAGAATTTGCTATCAATATGTCGAATATGCGTCACTGGGCTGAGCCTGTCCGTCGCTATGTAGATGAGTGCTTAGCAGGCGTGAGTGGCGAACGCGATAAAGATTTCAATATGCGCTGGATTGCCTCTATGGTTGCCGATGTTCACCGCGTCCTATCGCGTGGCGGCATCTTTATGTATCCATGGGATCAACGTGAGCCCCATAAGCCAGGAAAGCTACGCCTGATGTATGAAGCTAATCCTATGAGCTTTTTAGTAGAGCAAGCTGGTGGTGCATCAACCAATGGTGATCAATTAATCATGGATATGATTCCCACGGAATTACATGAGCGTGTCTCTGTGATGTTGGGGTCTAAAGAAGAGATTGAGCGCTTGCAGCATTACCATGCTCAGGCGTAAATATTCGTTTCTACCTGAATCACCAAGATCAAACAAAAACGCCCAATCACTGATTGGGCGTTTTTTACTTCAGGTGCTCGCCGGAAGATGAATTCAATGATTATGGCCGAACCTGTTCTTTAAGGTAGGCAAGCGATTCTTCCACCTGATCAATGAGAATCAGGCAAATATCACCGGCAGATAAATCATTGAGTGCAGTATCAATAGCAAGAAATTCACCGGTAATCTCTTTAACTTGTTTGGCTTTTTTAGTGCCCACTAAACCTTCTTGAAGAAGCTTGAGCACCTCACCATCTTCGCGGCCACGCTGACACTGATCTTGATACAGGATGACATTGTCAAAGCTATTGCCCAGAATACGGGTCAGATCACGAATGTCTTCATCGCGACGATCGCCGGCGCCGCTAATTACTACGTGACTCTTCAGAGGTTTCATAGCCTCAATTGCGCTAGCTAAAGCGCGCATGGCATCTGGATTGTGGCCATAGTCAGCAATGACAGTGGCGCCTTTATGATGAAATTGATTAAAACGTCCTGGTGCTGCATTAGCGGTACTTTCAAAAGAGTGGAGGCCACGCGCAATCTTTTCAGCATCCAGACCTAATGCCCAGGCCGCACCAATAGATGCCATGGCATTTTCAATTTGGAATCCTAAAACACCATTCTGAGTTAACGGAATTTCGCTGACTGGGAAGCGGAAGAGTACACGTGATCCTTTGGAGCAGACGATAAAAGCGCCATCAAAGTAAATCACTTTTTTGTTTTTAGCTCGATGTGCAGCAATTACAGGGTGATGTTGATTTTGTGCAAAGAAAATCACTCGACCCGTGCAAACATCCCCCATCTTTACTACTATGGGATCAGCAGCATTGAGGACTGCAGCTCCAGACGGCGCTACATTTTGAACAACCACCCGTTTCAGAATGGCTAGATCTTCAACGCTAGTGATGTAGTTGAGACCGAGATGATCTCCTTCACCAATATTAGTAACTACAGCAACTTCACAGCGATCAAAACCTAAGCCTTCACGTAGCATTCCCCCGCGAGCTGTTTCTAAAACAGCGGCATCTACATCGGGATGCATGAGGACGTTACGAGCACTCTTAGGCCCGCTACAGTCTCCAGAATCAATTAAGCGATGATTGATATACACGCCATCAGTAGTCGTCATACCAACACGTAAGCCAGTTTCATTGAGTAAATGCGCAATCAGACGTACGGTCGTCGTTTTACCATTGGTCCCGGTTACCGCTACAACTGGAATTCTGCCATCCTCGCCAGGTGGGTACATCGTATTGATGATGTCTTCGCCTACAGGGCGGCTCTTGCCATAGGAAGGCTTGAGATGCATGCGTAGGCCTGGTGCGGCATTGACTTCAACGATGCCACCACCTTGACCCTCTAAAGGCTTGTAAATTGCCTCGCATAAAATATCGACACCAGCGATGTCTAACCCAATCATTTGTGCAGCAGCGATAGCGCTGGCTGCAACATCGGGATGGACATCATCAGTCACATCGGTAGCGGTACCGCCAGTACTCAGATTGGCATTATTGCGCAAGAGAACGCGTTCGCCTGTATTGGGTATATGTTGCGGGCTTAGACCGTTACCAGCTAAATGTGCAAGCGCAATGTCATCAAAACGAATCTTGGTTAATGCAGTTGCGTGACCATCGCCGCGTAATGGATTTTTATTCTCTAATTCAACCAGTTCAGCAACGCTATGCTTACCATCGCCCACTACTTGCGCAGGCTCACGACGGGCTGCGGCGGAGAGGCGATTACCCACGACCAACAGGCGATAGTCGGCCCCAGGTAAATAGCGTTCAACTATGGTTTCACGACCAAAAGCCTGAGTTACTACAAAGCCAGCACGTACTTCTGCTTCCGTTTGAATATTGGCAACAACACCTTTGCCTTGATTACCATCCTTGGGCTTGAGAACAATAGGACCACCAATTTTTTGTGCGACACGCCAAGCATCATCTGCGGTGGTAACGACTTCACCAGTTGGTACAGATACGCCTGCAGCTGCCAGGAGGTTTTTAGTAATCTCTTTATCTTGTGCAATCGCCTCGGCAATGGCACTAGTGTCACTAGTCTCAGCGGCTTGGATACGCTTTTGTTTACTACCCCAGCCAAACTGCACCATGCTGCCCTCAGTCATGCGGCGATAGGGGATGTTTCTCTGTACTGCAGCATCAACAATCGAACCAGTACTCGGTCCTAGGCGAACATCTTCATAAAGGGCTTCTAGCTCTGATAGAGCGGCCGCTAAATCAAATGGCACATCATTGAGTGTTGCCTGAATTAAGGCAAAGGCAAAGTCAAAAGCCATGCGCCCGACAACTTCTTCGGTGTACTCCACTACGACTTGATATACACCTACGTCAACGGTTTGTACCGAGCGGCTAAAGGTAACGGGACAGCCTGCTTGAGACTGAAGACCTAAAGCAGCATGTTCTAGCGCGTGTGCTAACGATAGTGTTTCATTGTGCCCACCGCGACGCATACTGCCTAATTGCGGAAAGCGCTCCCGAATCTTAATTTCAAATTCGGGAATCAGATCAATTGAACGCTCTGATTCCTCGCAAGACACAATGGCCTCTAAAGCGGTATGTCGGCTCCATAAATTGGGGCCACGCAACATGCGAATACGGGTGATTTCCAATTAAGCCCCTACTGGAATGCTAGTGTCGGAAACAAAAGTTTCAGCACCAGCTTCGATAACGTTGAAAGGAATATCTAAGGCCCAAGCTGCAGCAATCGCGGCGCCCAGATTTAATGGTTTCCATGGCTCACTGGCGCTAGGCTCAGAGTTATGCGGGACTGGAATACTCTTTTGATCATGCTTAGTGGACTTTAGAGTAATTTGTTGATTGCCGATCATCACGACACGACCACCGTTCTTAAGGTGCTCTTGTGCAATCGAGGATGAGGAGTCTTGAGTAAAGAAAATAACTTCGCCGTCACAGAGTTCCGCCATGCTGGCAACCATGGGATCATCTGCATTAAGAACAGCAACTCCCGTTGGTAGCACTACATCTACTTGAGTTCTGACGATACTGAACACTTGGTCTTCATCGTAGATAGCGTATTGAGGAAAGTTGGCTTTTGGATCTACATTTAATACAACGCCTACTTGGCAGCGGTCGTAAGCTAATCCTTCTATCAACATAGATAGATTGTTATTTTCGATCACGGCCGCCTCAACTGCACGATTGAGTAAAGTGCGGCGGGCATTTTCCCAGTTAGCAGCATTGCTCTTTTGAATTGAGCGATGACCAAAAAATAAACCTTTGCTGCAAGAAAGACCGACATATAAATTCGTGAGTCGCAAGAAGTGGGCAATCATTTCAGCTACAGGGGTTTTGCCGCGAGCACCACAAACTCCCACTACAGGGATACGGAAATCTGCTCCAGGTGGGAAGAGGTGGTCGGCGATCTCTTTGCCGACTGGTTGAGGTTTACCGCTGGCAGGTTTTAAGTGCATCAATAAGCCAGGCCCAGCATTAACTTCAACAATGGCTGCATTCTGCTCCTGTAGTGGCTTACTAATATCCTGCGCAACTAGGTCGACGCCAGCAATTTCTAATCCCACTACGCGAGCAGCGAGAGCAACTTGACTGGCTACATCTGGATGAACCAAGTCAGTGACATCAAAAGCGACATTGCCATTGCTTTGAATCAGAACTTTTTGATCTAAACCTGGAACACTGGTGCCGCTTAACTTTTGGCGCGCAAGTTCTAACTCCACCGCAGAGTCAATTCGAACTGGATTGAGTGGGCACTCTTCAGTTTTGCCGCGACGTGGATCGGAGTTAATTTGAATTTGTATCAACTCAAAAACAGTATGTTGGTTATCTCCAGTAACCCAAATAGTCTCACCTTTGGCAGCTGCAACTACTTTATTGCCAACTACTAGCAGGCGATGCTCATCACCCAGAATGTGCCGCTCCACTAGCACTTCGCTACCTTCATCGATTGCAACAGCATAGGCTGCCTCAATCTCTTGTTGGGTATAGAGATTGATAAATACACCGCGGCCGTGGTTGCCGTCGATCGGCTTTATTACGACTGGTAAACCGATATCTTGAGCTGCTTCCCATGCATCATCAGCACTGGTAACTGTGCGACCCTCGGGGGTTGGAACTCCAGCGCTAGACAGAAGACTCTTCGTGAGATCTTTGTCTCGAGAAATCGTTTCAGCGATGGCGCTGGTTTGATCGGTTTCTGCTGTCCAGATGCGACGCTGCTTAGCGCCATAACCGAGCTGTACTAAATTACCTTCAGAGAGTCGGATAGAGGGGATGCCCCGCTCTTCGGCTGCATTCACGATGCAGGCGGTGCTAGGGCCAAGTAATAGATCATCGCCGAGCTCACGCAGCTCCTCAAGAATGATAGCAACTAGTGCGACAGGATCTTTGGTGTCCTGGACTAGAGCAAGATATAAATCGCGAGCGTATTTGAGTGCAGTCAGTGTTACCTCTTCATTGATTGCGCTCACCATGACTTTATAAACACCGCGACGATCACCGTCACGTGCTTTACCAAAGCCGCCGGGGATGCCGGCTAAATTTTGTAATTCCAGGGTAAGGTGCTCAAGGATGTGAGCAGGCCAAGTACCTTCCTCAACTCTTTTGAGAAATCCACCAGCTTCACCATAGCTACAGCGATGCTCTTGAAGGCTGGGAAGCGCCCGAACAAGTCGGTCATAAAACCCAGGAATGAGATTGGAGGGGAAATCTTCTAATTCACCAATATCGAGCCAAACTTCAATAACGGGATGGTAAGTCCACATATTGGGGCCGCGAAGATGCTTGACACTTAAGATCTCAATGGTTTTATCTAGTAATTGGGGCATATGTGGGGGATTTCAGCGCCAACATAGAAAATGTTGGCGGAGATGTCTCAGACTGTCTCTCTGGTTCTAGTAATTATTCAAAATCCACAAAATTAGCAAAAATGCATAAAAAAGCCTGACTCGCCAATTTAACGGCTTTCCACCAACTAAAGTTGACAGTCTTACTAAATCTAAAAAATCTAGCTCCACTATACTTTTAAGACTAATGAAGCCAGACATTTCCCCATCCGCTCCCCCGTTGCCAGGTCATTGGGCCAGTGTTTTAGCAGCTCCCCAATCCCCAGTAAAAGACCCCAACTCCATACTGGCATGGGTTGAGCTTGATCTCGATGGTGAAATGCGCTTTGAGAAAAGCCTACTTTGTTTGATCCCTGCGGGCCTATTTTGGAGTGACGGTGCTCACTCAGAATTTTGGCCTGCTAGCTCTGGAGCTCATCTTTTGCATGGTGATCACTCTGGAGTGGGGCATCTCAAGCTAGAGTCTGAGACTAGTCTTCTACGACTCTGGTACTTCACTCTGGCTGTCAATCCTCAAGTACTGCGCCTACAGAGTAGTTTTAAGCAGTTGATCAGGGGTGATCAGCTTAGCAACGAGCACGAGGCTTCTGAATACGACAAACAAGTTTGTTCGGTGTGTTTAAGCCCCAAGCCTGCTAACTCAGACGCTTGTCCAACTTGCGATCCAGAGGAGGATGCCCCTCCATCGACTTGGACTTTATTTAAGTTATGGCGCTTTGCACGCCCATATAAAAAAGAGCTTTTGTTGGGTTTTGTCCTGACCTTGCTGTCAACTGGTGCCACATTGATTCCACCTTATTTGACGATGCCCTTGATGGATCATGTGTTGATTCCATACGAAAAAGGTAATCCGATTGATTTTGATTTAGCTAGCAAATATCTCTTCGCTTTATTTGCCGCAGCAATTGTTGCATGGGGCCTTGGTTGGTGGAAAACCTACTTACTCGCATTAGTGAGTGAGCGCATCGGCGCAGATCTGCGTAATACGACTTTTGAGCATTTACTCAAACTGTCCTTAGAGTATTTCGGTGGCAAAAGAACTGGCGACTTGATTGCGCGTATTGGCGCTGAGACAGATCGTATCTGCGTATTCCTATCTTTATACGCTTTGGATTTCATAACTGATGTCATCATGATTACGATGACGGCAGCAATTTTGGTGTCGATCGATCCTTTGCTTGCATTGGTTACTTTGGCACCACTGCCATTTATTGTATGGATGATTCATGTAGTGCGCGATAAGTTGCGCTTTGGTTTTGAAAAGATTGATCGCGTTTGGTCTGAAGTCACCAATATCTTGACTGATACGATTCCAGGGATTCGGGTAGTCAAAGCCTTTGCTCAAGAAGATCGTGAGCTCAAGCGCTTTGTTGATTCCAATAAACACAATTTACAAATTAATGATCGCGTCAATCGCGTATGGGGATTGTTCTCCCCAACAGTCACGCTGCTAACAGAAACCGGCCTCTTGGTAGTGTGGGGTTTCGGTATTTGGCAGGTTGCACATCAAAAGGTCACAGTTGGTGTGTTAATTGCATTTCTTGCTTACATTGGACGCTTCTACATTCGACTCGATTCAATGAGTCGCATCGTTTCGCATACGCAAAAAGCAGCAGCTGGGGCAAAGCGTATTTTTGATATTTTGGATCACGTATCGAGTGTTCCTGAGCCAATCAATCCAGCACCCTTGGGTGCAGTGAAAGGCCGTATCTCCCTGCGGGGCGTGGGTTTCCGCTATGGCAATCGTGCGGTTACTAAAGGAATCGATTTAGATATTGCCCCTGGAGAAATGATTGGTTTAGTAGGTCATAGTGGCTCTGGTAAGAGCACTTTAGTGAACTTGATTTGCCGCTTCTATGACGTGAGTGCTGGTTCGATTACCTTAGATGGACGTGATATTCGTAGTATCAGAATTGCTGACTATCGCAAGCGTATTGGTTTGGTTTTGCAAGAGCCATTTTTATTCTTTGGCACGATTGCAGAGAATATTGCTTACGGAAAGCCAGAGGCTACTCGCGAAGAAATTATTGAAGCGGCGCGCGCTGCACATGCCCATGAATTTATTCTTCGCTTACCACTTGCTTATGACTCATTAGTAGGTGAGCGCGGTCAATCCCTCTCAGGTGGAGAGCGTCAACGTATTTCCATTGCGCGTGCACTGTTGATTAACCCCAGCATTCTGATTTTGGATGAAGCCACCTCATCAGTAGACACCACCACTGAAAAAGAAATTCAGCGCGCTTTAGATAATTTGGTTAAGGGCCGCACTACGATTGCGATTGCCCATCGCCTTTCCACTTTAAGAAAAGCAGACCGCTTGGTCGTGCTTGATAAAGGCGAGATCGTGGAGATTGGCTCGCATGATCAGTTGATGGATGCGCAGGGCGCGTACTATGCTCTCTATCAAGCTCAATTACGCCACGCTGCAGAGCTAGTTGAAGGTGGCGCTATTGGTGAAAGCATCGATGAGAATGAGCGCAAAGAAGAAAGCCTGCAAGTCATTGCTAAAGCAACTGGGGGCGGGGTATGAGTCAGCATCAACAGTCGCACACATTAGAACGCGATGCGCTCGGTCAATTGGTATTCATCGATGCAGTTGGAACTTACCATGTTGGCGTTTATCCGATAAGGGCATATCCGATTACCGCACCAGGCGCCGGAATCTCCATCATGGATCAGTCGGGCAAAGAGTTATGCTGGTTTGACGGCATCACCGCGATTCCTGAAGGCGAGTTAGCCCTGATTGAAGAAGAGCTGGCTACTCGCGAGTTCATGCCTGTAATTGAAAAAATCACCAAGGTATCGACTTTTGCAACCCCCAGTATTTGGGATATCGAAACCGATCGCGGCCCCACCAGAATTCGTCTCAAAGGCGAGGAAGACATTCGCCGCATAGCTGGTAATACGCTCCTGATTGCCGACTCCAATGGATTGCAATTTTTGATCAAAGATTCCACTCAGCTAGACAAGTTCAGTAAGAAGCTTTTGGATCGATTCCGCTAAGAGTTAATCCCTGCAAAATTCTTACTAGGGTAAGCACTAGGTAATTAGTGTTATCCCTGACTGTCCATTCAATAATTGTTGATAAGAGTCAAGTGCTCTCCCCTCAGATTAGGTAAAAATCCTCACATAACAAATAAAAGCCAAAGTAATATTGGTATTCAAATTTTTTTTGGAGGAGCGTTCATGAAGATGAAGTTAAAAGAGGCATTGATTTCCACCGCATTAGCCCTCGGTGTTACAGGTGCTTCACCTGCGTTCGCTGCTTGGGAGCCGACGAAGCCAGTTGAGTTCATCATTCCTGCCGGTCCTGGCGGCGGTGCTGACCAAATGGCCCGCATGATCCAAGGCATTATTACTAAAAATAACTTGATGAAGCAGGCAGTCATTCCTGTGAATAAGGGTGCTGGTGCAGGAGCTGAAGGATTCTTGGCAATTAAAGAGGCTAAGGGCGATCCAAACAAGATCGTGATTACTCTCTCGAACTTGTTTACAACTCCATTAGCAACTGGTGTTCCATTTAATTGGCAGGACATTACTCCTGTAGCGATGTTGGCTCTTGACCAATTCGTTTTGTGGGATAACGCTGATAAGCCATACAAAACAGCCAAAGAATATATTGATGCCGCTAAGGCAGCTGGCCCAGGTAAATTTAAGATGGGTGGTACTGGCTCGAAGCAAGAAGACCAAATCATTACCGTTGCCCTTGAAAAAGCGACTGGCGCTAAGTTCACCTACATCCCATTTAAAGGGGGTGGCGACGTTGCTGTTCAGCTCGTAGGTAATCACATTGATTCTTCTGTGAATAACCCAATCGAAGCGGTAGCGCAATGGCGTGCTAATAAGTTGCGTGCTCTCTGCGTATTCGATGACACACGGATGCCATACAAAGAAAAAGTGACCGAAACTATGTCATGGTACGACGTACCTACCTGTAACGAGGCAGGTGTAAAAACTGACTATGTGATGCTGCGCGGTATTTTCATGGCTCCAGGCGTAACTCAAGAACAGGTTGATTTTTATATCGATTTATTCAAGAAAGTACGCGCTACACCAGAATGGAAAAAGTTTATGGCTGATGGCGCATTCAATCAGACATTTATGACTGGTAAAGAGTTTAGAAATTGGCTCACATTAAACGAAGCTTTGCATAAGCAGTTAATGACTGAAGCTGGCTTTTTGGCTAAGTAATTTAAAGGCCTATAGAGTAGGACCTCCGATTGGGGGCCCTATTTTTTAAGTATCCCGTATGAATCAACTTTAATTAGTGAATAAAAAAATGTCTGAACAAGTGAATAATTCAAATCAAGAATCAGCAATCAGCGTCAGAGCAATGGATATCATTACCGCCCTCCCTGTTTATTGCGGTAGGCCTAGTGGTGATGGTTGGCAGTCTGAAGTTAGGCGCTAGCTGGGGTGCTGATGGTCCCGAAGCCGGATATTTCCCTTTCTATATTAGTTTGATTATTTTGCTTTCAAGCACGGTAACCCTCTATCAAGCTGCAATCGTCAATAAGAAAAAGAAAACAGAGTCATTTGTCGATAGCGAGCCCTTAAAGCAAGTGATGGCTGTGCTTTTACCAGCGATTGTGTTTGTTCTGGGTGTGCAGTTGATTGGTATTTACGTTGCTTCAGCTATCTACATCGCCATCTTCATGGTTTGGTTGGGTAAATATCCAATCTGGAAAGCAGTCACTGTATCTGTTGGAGTGAGTGCTGCCCTCTACCTCATGTTTGAATTCTGGTTTCAGGTTCCATTGCCACATGGCTCATGGTTCAATCCGCTCGAGTTCATTGGCGTGCAATAAAAAAACAATAACTATTAAAAAAGATTAGAAAAGAAGGAGTCCAAGTTGGAAGAAATTAACGCTCTATTCAACGGCTTTGCCGTTGCAATGACGCCCTTTAACTTATTGTTAATGCTGGTAGGTGTTACGCTCGGCGTGATCATCGGTGTATTGCCTGGTTTAGGTGGCGCCAACGGAATCGCAATTCTGTTGCCATTGACTTTCACAATGCCGCCAACTTCCGCAATCATCATGCTGTCCTGTATCTACTGGGGTGCATTGTTTGGGGGTGCAATTACATCTGTGCTCTTTAATATCCCGGGTGAGCCTTGGTCTGTTGCGACAACCTTTGACGGTTATCCAATGGCGCGTAATGGCAAAGCTGGCGAGGCATTAACTGCAGCGTTCACATCTTCATTTGTTGGTGCTTTCTTCGCAATTGTGATGATTACTTTCTTGGCACCATTGGTGGCGAAGTTTGCGCTCCAATTCGGTCCGCCAGAGTTTTTCTCGGTTTATCTTCTGACTTTCTGTAGTTTTGTGGGTATGAATAAAGGTTCGCCATTCAAAACCATCTCCGCCATGATGTTGGGCTTTGCCTTGGCTACCGTTGGTATGGATACCGTTACAGGTCAGTTGCGCTTAACTTTCGGTAATCCAGAGTTGATGCGTGGATTTGACTTCTTAATCGCTGTGATCGGTTTGTTTGGTATCGGTGAGATTCTTCTTTCGATGGAAGAGGGCTTGGCTTTCCAAGGTGCTGCAGCAAAGATTCGCGGTAAGGTTGTTTGGGAAACTTGGAAGCAGTTGCCAAAATATTGGGCTACTTCACTACGTAGTTGCTTAATCGGTTGCTGGATGGGTATTACCCCAGGTGGTGCAACTCCTGCATCATTCATGGCTTACGGCGTTGCAAAGCGCGTATCCAAGGATGGCGACAAGTTTGGTACCGGCAAGATGGAAGGTATTGTTGCCCCAGAGACAGCAGCTCATGCTGCAGGCACAGCGGCACTGCTCCCAATGTTGTCTTTGGGCATCCCTGGTTCACCAACAGCAGCCGTATTGCTAGGTGGCTTGTTGATTTGGGGTCTGCAACCCGGCCCATTGCTTTTCGTTGAGAAGCCAGACTTTGTTTGGGGCTTGATTGCTAGTATGTATTTAGGTAACTTGGCGGGCTTGTTTGTCGTATTAACTTGCGTACCACTATTTGCCTCAATCTTGAGAATTCCATTCTCAATCATTGCACCAGTCATTATTGTGATTTGCGCTGTGGGTGCGTACACCGTTCACAATGCCATGTTTGATGTCTGGTTGATGATGGGCTTCGGTGTTATCGGTTATGTATTCAAAAAACTCGATTACCCAATGGCACCAATGGTCTTGGCTTTGGTGTTGGGCGACCGTGCAGAAGACTCCTTCCGCCAATCCATGTTGTTCTCACAGGGAAGCTTAGATATTTTCTTCTCTAACTACTTGGTAGGTGCAATTACTTCTCTCGCACTATTGCTTCTATTCTGGCCATTGATTGGTAAGTTTATTGGTAAGAAAAAGGTAGCTGCAGCGTAAGCTAAATAGCCTATCAAGCACAGAGAAGGGGGCGCAAGCCCCCTTTTTCTATTCCTACAAAAAATCCGATAAAATCATTCCATCATGTATTTCCGCAAAAACCGCCTCATGCAATGGATTGCTGCTCTAGCTATCGCAATGAGTGCACTTGCGCCAGCAGTTTCCCAAGCGGTATCGCTTGCAAAACATGGTCAAGGTTTTGCAATGGAGATCTGTTCTGCAGACGGCATGAAGATGCAGATTCAAGTGCAAACTGATGATCGGGTCGATCTGGTGGGTGAGCAGCCTTGCCCATATTGCTTGGCACAAAGCGTGATTACCCCAGTTTTGAATACCAATCTAACATTCCAGGCTCCACAAACATTTTCTTTGCTGCCGCAGCTTTTCTATCAATCACCCAAGCCGCTTGCCGTTTGGTTTACTCCTCCCTCAGCAGCCCCTCCTGCCACAAGCTAAATTTTTTTAGGTCACGGTTTAAGTCCGTGTATTTGGCAAGTAACTTGCTGAAATTTGAGGGGAAGTAGTATGTTGAAAAAATTATTCAAAGTATTTGTATTGGCATTTGTATTTATAGCTTCGCCATTGGCATTCTCTGCCGCAAATGATCCGCTGTTTATCAATTTGTCTACCGATGAAGTTAGTCGTGCCTCAATGGCGATCAACTTCGGTAAGCACCATTTCTCTACTGGTCATCCGCTAACTATTTTCTTAAATGATAAGGCGGTGATGTTGGGTGTGAAAGCAGGGTCTAGTAAATACGTTGAGCAGCAACAAGATTTATCTGAGGCAATCGCTGCTGGGGCTCTCGTCATCATGTGTCCGATTTGCTTAAAGCAAGCTGGTTATTCAGAGGCAGATCTTATTGCTGGAGTAAAGCTGGGCGGCCCTAAAGTTACGGGGGATGCTCTTTTTAAGGATGGCACCAAGACCATGAGTTGGTAGTAATGCAATTTTATTTACTCTAACGAGTAAGCGTATTTTTATATAACCCAAAAAATATCTTGGGATTGAAATTTAATTTGGAGGATGTACGAATGAAACACAATACATTATTTAATGTAGTATTTTTTATTACTGCAGGTTTCGGTATGGTTGCTACGGCACAAGCGCAAACTGCAAAAGTTGGTAGCGTACAAATTGAAAATGCTTATACGCGCGCAACAGTCCCAGGTCAGCAAGTGGCTGGCGGTTTCATGAAGATTGAAAACAAAGGCGCTGCCGATCAATTGATATCTGCTAGCTCCCCAGTTGCCAGTGAAGTCCAATTGCACGAGATGGCGATGGAAGGTAACGTCATGAGAATGCGCCAAGTCAAAGAGGTGGTAGTTCCAGCGGGAGCTACTGTTGAGCTCAAGCCAGGCGGCCTGCATTTAATGTTCATGAATATAAAAGCGCCATTGGCAGCCGGCGAAACTGTTCCTGTAAAGCTCAAGTTTGCTAAAGCAGGTGAAGTGGAAGTGAAGATGCCTGTAAATGCCATGGGTAATCCCGGCGCAATGAAGCACTAAGCTGAATGTCAAGTAGTACGTGCAATAAAAAAGCCCCTAGTTTTATTTAGGGGCTTTTTTAGTTAGGCTAGTCAATTTAGATTTTTAGATCCAGATCAGTCACCGCGCCTTTGCTGGCGCTACTTGCCAGGCTGGCATATTTTGCCAGCAAGCCGCGGGTGTAGCGTGGCTTAGGTTGTACCCAAGCCGCACGGCGCTTAGCAATTTCTGCCTCGTCAACGTTTAACTGAATAAGTAATTTGTGAGCATCGATCGTTACTGAGTCACCTTCATTAATGAGGGCAATTGTTCCGCCCACGTAGGCTTCAGGAGCAACGTGACCCACCACCATGCCCCAAGTGCCGCCAGAGAAGCGTCCATCAGTGATGAGGCCTACTGTCTCACCTAGGCCTTGACCAACTAGGGCGGAGGTGGGGGCAAGCATTTCACGCATGCCAGGACCGCCTTTGGGACCTTCGTAGCGAATGACCACAACATCACCATCTTTAATCTTCTGCGCCATGATGGCGGCCATTGCATCATCTTCAGAGTCAAATACACGAGCAGGACCAGTAATCGATGGATTCTTGAGACCGGTAATTTTGGCAACGCAACCTTCAGGGGAGATATTGCCCTTGAGGATTGCTAAGTGACCTTGTTTGTACAGTGGGGTATCTAAAGTACGAATTACTTTTTGATCGGCACGCGGCACGGATGGAATATCTTTCAATGTTTCTGCAATTGTTTTACCAGTGATGGTCATGCAGTCACCATGCAAGAGTCCACCATCCAACAAGATCTTCATCACTTGCGGAATGCCGCCAGCTTGGTGAAGATCCGTTGCCAAATACTGACCAGATGGTTTCATATCCACGATCACGGGAACGCGCTTACGAATACGCTCAAAGTCATCAATTGTCCAATCGATATCAGCAGCGCTAGTAATCGCCAGAAAATGGAGAACCGCATTGGTGGAGCCACCAACCGCCATGATCACGCTCACCGCATTCTCAATGGATTTTTTAGTAATGATGTCGCGTGGACGTAAATTATTTTTAATTGCCTCTACCAACACAATGGCCGACTCATGGGCGCTAGTGACTTTCTCGACATCTACGTTGGCCATCGTAGATGAGTAAGGTAGGCTCATACCCAAGGCTTCGAATGAGGAGCTCATTGTGTTGGCGGTATACATACCTCCGCAGGAGC
>Ga0209499_1001111_pt1 | contig 19264 bp, 20 predicted proteins | sample C_130208_EF_Meta_FD_187306 | JGI IMG/M metagenome (GOLD analysis project Ga0209499, IMG submission 187306) | Freshwater microbial communities from Lake Croche, Canada to study carbon cycling - C_130208_EF_MetaG (SPAdes) (version 2) | ecosystem: Environmental > Aquatic > Freshwater > Lake...
ATGATAATAGATGTTTCTTGATTCAATACCGCTCTTGGGTTTGGTAACATATGCCCACCAACCGATGTAGTCAATTGTAGAGCGAATTGTGTCCAAAGAAGCTGTCTAGTATTTTCGGCATATTTTCCATAAATATTATTATTTGAATCTAGCATAGGTATCGTTTCTGGTGATTCATAACTGATACCCAGCAAAAAGGCAGGAACATATGGCAAATGTGCCAATGCGGATGCCCCCTGGGCCATCATCGGTGTTACTGCGTATGGTGTCTCACAAAAAGGAAGGTTTTGAGTTGTTGCCATGTCTAGATAAGAATCAATTGCCTCTTGTACCGCATAAACAAACGTATTCGAATGTGCTAAAATTATGTATACAATGAATGCGTTGGTTATCATAACAGAAAAATATATAAAAGTGAAGAGGCATTTATCCAAATCGATATAATCAAGTGGATTATCAAATACAGGTTCTTCATCGTCATCGTCATCATCGTGATCTTGATTATTGGCTTGGTCATGCGAGTGGATCGCAGGGTCTTCATTCTCATCGGGTTCATCACTTTTATAACCATTTTTATAATTATTTATTAACCCGACAGGGTAAGCAAAACGTGAGAATGAATTAATAAATTGCTTCAGCATTCGGTTAATAATATATGTAGTAACATTTATATTGTTTCAAATTACATTTTTCTATACATAGTTTATGACAGATAAAAAAAGATTGCTGAATTATAAATTCCAAAAAACAGATTCGAGAGACTTTAAACTACAAATTACAGGTGATCACATTAAAGCAGCTAGCTCCATTGACAGATTCTCTCTTCAATCAAAAATAAAGACTATATATGATCAAGGTAATTTAGGTTCTTGCGTTTCAAATGCATTCGCACAATACATTAATATGGGGACAAAAAATAGGATTGGCATTTCTCGATTGTTACACTATTATTGTGGTCGCGCAATTGAGGGTGATTCTTCACTAGAAGATAATGGTTTAGATATTCGCCAAGCCGCAAGTATAATTAAAAAGTATGGCGCATGTAATGAAAGCATATGGAGTTACGACATAACAAAGTTTAATGCGTTGCCGCCTTTATCCGTATTTAAAAGTTCGCTACTGTTCAAAAAATACAGTTACTCATTTGTGAACCAAGATATTAACAGTTTGACATCGGTATTGTATTCTCAAAAAGTACCAATTATATTTGGTATAAGTGTCTATGATAGTTTTTACGATGCGGATACTACAGGAATTGTTCCAATGCCGAATATATCCAATGAGACATTACTAGGTGGGCATTGTATACTTATGGTTGGATTTGACAATATAACTCAGCGATTTACATGTGTAAATTCTTGGGGGTCATCATGGGGGGATCGTGGATATTTTACGATTCCTTATGAGTATGTATTAAGTCCAATACTTGCTGCCGATTTCTGTTGTCTTAGCTTTGTTTATTGAATCCCGTCTCTTTTAAAAATTCACTTTTTTTTTAAAAAGTGAAGCAAAATAGTAGATTTTCAAAAGCGGAATTTTATAAGTATTTGATTTGTATCTTGAATAAAAATATTTATTCAAAATATTAAAGATTTATAAGATTTTTGTTCTCTACGGGGACACCGCCCCCTCCCGAAGAGACCCCATTATCTTTTTTGCTCCACTTTTTTCAAAAGTGGGTTTTTAAAAGAAAATTTAAGCAGCAACCGCGGCAGCAGCATCCTTCACAGCCTTGGCGAAGTGAGGGCTCATGTAACGCTGGAGATTGAAGTAGGTGAGCTCATCCGTCTTCTTGAGCTTGAGGAGAGCAGCAAGCTTAGTATCGGGGTTGATCTTGCGTCCATTCTCCTTGTCCTGGAGGTTGTTGGTCCTGATATACTTGTTGATATCACGCGTCACCTCGGTGCGCGCCATCTCAGATCCGGTGGGCTTCTCGAGGAACTTGGCAAGCTCATCACTGATCTTGGTGGGCTTGACGAAGCCAGAGGGGGCGCGGTTTCCGGCCTTGCGCTTGCGCTTGGTGTTCAGCTTCTGCGCACTCTTGAGCTCACGCACCCACTTCTTCTCGAGGGTCTTGTACTCCGTCTTGAGGGAAGAAATGAGGGTGCCGAGCTGCTGGAGCTTGGCAATAAACTCGACCGACTGGTCGACGAGGACGGCCTCAGCATCGACCTCAGCCTGGTCAACCGCCGGCTCGGCGGCAACAACGGCGGCGGTAGCAGCGGGGGCCTTCACCTTCTTCTCCTTGGCGGGAGTGACGGGGGTGGCGGGGGTGGCGGGGGCAACGGGGGTGGGGGCGGTCTCAACAACCTTCTTAGCAGCAGTCTTGGGAGCAGTAGTCTTGGACATTCTATTATACTATACATAAACAGAATGTTTTTAAGTGTTTTAACGCACATATATATAAATCGTTATGGTAATATGAGTAGAAATATGCACCTAATAAATAGCAACCGACTGATAAAGCCATGGAAGCGCCGACGCGGCTGTTTCATTTACTAAAGTTAATGCCGACAGAACATAATATGCTCCTAAAGATTTACTATCGGTGTTAATTCCGGTATTTACGAATTTTTCCAAAACATCCAAAACACTTGCTCGAATATTATCTATATTTAATTCACCTTGTATGTAATTTATATTAAAATTACAAAACGGGTTTCCGCTGGGTGGACATATATTGCGCTTTACGTCATTTGTTAATTGGGCCCTGTAATTAAAGATATCGCTTAAATTTCTCATAAACCTGACGTTTTGATTTCTATCCAACGAGAGAAACCATGCGGGGTCGCTATAATTTCCTAAAGAATCTATATTTTGAAATAATTCAAGTGCTCGCAACTCTACTGCCTTGGGTTGTGGAATATCAATAGTATCATCATCTATATGTAGCTTAATACTATGATGATACATGAAGCCAACTTTTATTACTCGTGTCATTGTATCGTGGAAATTAACAGGGATTGTATTTCGATTATACGGATTTTTCACCTTCTCAATTTCGTAACCGGACTTTATATACAGATTGTAAATAGAAGCAAGATCAAAACCATATATGAAACCATCGGTATCCCGATAACTGATAAATTGATGGAAATATATTTCATCAAGGGGCTCCATCGTGATAAAATCACAATCATTTGTGCATAAACTTCTATCAATGTATGCGGGACCATGTAATTTATTAATCATTCGTTGTAAAAATCCTCTTGAATGCCTTTGTAGTTGAGTAGCAAATACAGATAAATGTAAGTGCGCATAAATTCTCAGCACTAATTCTATTTTATTTCCACTAATTTTCAATTTGTAATGTTTTGCGAAACCCTTTAACTGAGCCAAATTATAGTCATAAATAAATAAATCATTATACGTTTGTAAATTTGGTATCTTTATATCATCATCATTTACCTTAGTTTTCTTGGTTTTCAACTGAGAACAGTATTTGCTTGATAATTTGCTCATGTATTCATCTGTTGTATTTTTATTCAATCTAAAATTAGACATATACTATATATACATTTTCTTTTTGTATTGTTTTCTATTTCTATATTATATAACACCCGACTTAACTTGTAACCGGTGTTCATAATAAAATAAAAGGAAAAATAACAAGAGAAGCCAACCCCATATCCACTTTGTATTTAAAAAAAAATTGATTTAAAGATAGCATCGTAATATAGATTAATACAGTAACATGGCTGAGAGAATCGTAGACGCTACCAAGCTTAACATTGATGAGATTATCTTCTGTGCGCCTAAGGCGACCGCACAGGGATCCAAGTCCGTAAACCTTTTGAATAAGGCGACGAAGACTGGACTAACGTTGTCGACCCCGCTGATGCTCACGTGGGGAGCCTCCGATTATAAGGCGGAGGGAGAGGAGAAGGGAAATGGTAGATTTGAGATGTCTCTTCAGTTCCCAAATGATGAGTATAAGACGGATGATACTGACGCGTTCCTGGCAAATATGAAGGCGCTTGAGGATAGGATCAAGTCGAATGCTCTTATTTACTCAAAGGAGTGGTTTGGAAAGGTTCATAAGAGCTCTGAGGTTGTTGAGGCACTTTGGACTCCAATGCTGAAGTATCCTAAGGACAGGGCTACTGGAGATTATGATCATACGAAGAAGCCGACTCTTCGCCTCAAGCTTCCGCAGTGGGAGGGGGCATGGAAGTCGGAGATTTATGATGAGGATGGAAACAAGCTGTTCCCGAGTAGTGAGAGCGATCTTACCCCTCTAGATTATTTAAAGAAGGGTGCGAATGTTATGTGCCTTATTCAGTTTGCGGGTATTTGGTTCGTAAATGGAAAGTTCAGTGCGAGTTGGAAGCTTGTTCAGGCGGTTGTCCAAAAGCCGCGCGCACAGCTGAATGGTCAGTGCTTCCTCAAGCTCAAGCCTCAGGAGAAGGAGAAGCTGAAGACTCAGGTTGTTGTTGAGGATGAGGTTGACCAGCATATTGTTAGTAGCCTTGTGGATGACAGTGAGCCGGAGGATGAGGATGAGGAGGAGGTTGATGAGGAGCCTGTTGTTGCGCCCCCTCCGCCGCCGACTCCTGCTCCTGCTCCTGCTGCTGAGGAGGAGCCCAAGAAGAAGAAGATTATTAAGAAGAAGGATTAAATCAACTTTTAGAAAAAGTTGAGCAAAAAACAGGTTAATTTGGTTAAACCTTTTCAAAAGGTTGAGTGGAGCAAAAAAATAAATATTGGGTTGTATATAAATTTTTTATTTACATTGTGAAATTTTATAAATTACTTTTTTGTAATTTATGAAATAAATCCACTTTTCAAAAAGTGGAGCAAAACCTTGTTTATTTTTAGCGAAGCAAGAGAGGGGCTTACGGGGGCATGCCCCCGTGAATGATACGAATTTTAACAATAATATCAGCCTTATCGGTGACATCGTATATATCATCTTTTATTTTAGATATACCCTGTTTTTTAATTCTATAAATTTGTTCGTTTTTTATAAACAAATTTGATTTTTGAATTTCAAACACTTTGTTACCAAGCATAACTTTAATATTCGGGTCTTCATTGAATACATTGCTTGATAAAATTGTGACTTCAGTATAAATATTGTTTTCGTCATCAATTGTTACATTGGCTGGAAGTTGAGGTTCACACAAGACAATTATTTCTCCTTCTCCCTCTATGCGAGTATCAAAATACAAATCGTTGTGCCAAAGTGGAACTAAATACAATTGATCTGTGACATACAATTTATATACTTTATTTTCGAACAAATCATTTAGAGTTGGATTCACAGTATACACATTTACATTGCTGAACTTGTTGGTAACAATTTCTCTCACCTGGTTCATTGTCTCTTGACTCAAATGAAATAACCCTTGATACTTTGAGAGAAATGTATACACGTTCAATGCGGCATCTTTATCAAGCCCTTCAAATAAATTAGTTGATAATGTTGTTTTGTAAGATGTAACAATATCCTTTACTATTTTTACAAATAAATCAGTATATTTACCATTGATAATTTCATGTAAAAATAAATTCACATAATCAGTATATTCGTAATTATTTTGATCTTGGGGTTCATCAACATTCAAATAATCCACTTCTTTTTTTACAAACTCGTATGCTTCATTGATGAGCTGAAATTTTATATTTGATTCCAACGTATTTCCGTTTTTATCGGGGTGATTGCGCAGCGCTAATTTATGATACTGTCGTTTTAAAATTTCCAGGTCGAACTTTGCACAATTATCAATATCAATTTCTAATATTTCCAATGCTCGTTTATGGTCCATTGGAAATATTATCGAACAAACTTTATATCTCTTTTTTCTCTTTTTCTCTTTTTTTAAAAAAGAGAACAAAAATATTGAGACATTTTCTAATGCTTACACCTTAATCATAAAAATAACTCAACTGGTATTTTTAAAGTGAATTACTTTTATTAAAAAAAATAGATAACTCTCCAAATGATAAATTGGTCTGTAATTATTATTATAGTATTGAAAAAAACAATAAGTCTTGATTAGAATTTTAGATAAATCATCTTTATCTATTTTCTTTTTATCAACCAGTGTTGATAAAATATACCAGACACAGTCTGTTATATCCAAATTATATATAAAAATATCATACAAGATATCCCTAAACTTTAAGAATTGAGTATCCTCTATAAATATCATACGGTCAATTATTTTATTACATATGTTTTTGTATTGAAGCATCAAATCCTCATTATATAAATGTAACCCCTTGATATTTGTTATATTTTCCAGACGTATGTTATTAGGCAATTTATGTTGTATACATTTTGTGTAAGCCGCCTTTGTTGGGCGCGGCACATGTATGATTTCACAACAATTCAAAATATTATCGGGTATGAAACTCAACTCCTCAGTTAATAATATAAACTTCAAATCAATTGATAGGGAGTGGTTCTTCTGCATGTAACTATAAAAGTTATCGAGCAATTCACTGTGTATCTCATGATAGTTCTTACACACAATGATCCCCGCCTTGTCGGGTTTTGCGGATATACTATCAATAATCTGCTGGTAAATATCATGCCATAGCAACTTTGAATTACACCCCAATAGAGACATATCAACTTCATAATGTATATCACTAATCTTGAAAAAATACTGCTGTTTATTATAAGTCACACTGATTTTTTTCTCATATTTTAAATTGGTAGGGCTGTATTTTTGAATCGATTGTAACATTTGCGTATATTTACCAACCCCACTAGGCCCGTAAAAGATAAGATTTTTCAAATTACTCAGGGTTGCCGGAAACTTGGAAAACATTTTATCAAGTTTTGGGTGTAAGTTTTCTGTTTTTGCCTTGGTAGTGTATTCTTCAAAATGGGTTTCGTAAAATTTCATTTCCTATACTGTTATATTTATTTGTTTTTATTACTTGTACGCGATAATTATATAAGAATAACGTGTGTTAATACAATAATGAATTTGGTGAAATCCATTGAACAATACAATGACCAATATGTTTATTTTTGCGAACCAACACGAAACAATATTATGAATGAGGGTAGTTTTATAAGAATCTTATATTCGACAAACCACATGCAGTTGAATGGTATTTATCTTCATGTTACCATTAATGATTTTGTATGTGATAAATATTACGATAAATTTAGATGTATATTCAGTGTTGGTAATCACACAGTTTTAATACAACAACTAAGGCAAATTGAAGATAATTTACTTGTAAAGGTTGGAATACCAAATAAGATACCTCAATATAAAATTTATGAACAGCTCTTAAATGGTAATATAAAGATATTCAATAATATTGACAAAAAGACTACATGTTCTTTTATTTTAAAGATATCTGGAATTTGGGAAACCCAATACAATTATGGACTTACGTATAAATTTGTGGAAATTAACCATCCGTAGTGTAATACGTTAATATTGTATATAGTATAAGTGAGCAAATTCCAGATAAGAGACCAAACAAGTATATAATACCTGATGTTATGCTTGATATTTTTTTATCTAATTGAATGGAGTTGAATATAATATAGATTTGTGCGAATGACAATAAAATGAGTATATTACTAAATGTATTGAATCCAGGCGATACGTGACCCACGGCAATTTTGTCAAAATATTCAATCAGTGATTTCAGCACAAATACAATGACGCAAAAGGATAGCACAAATGGACCAGTGTTTGCTTGTAGCGCACCTAGCACCTGTAGCGTTGTCCCGTTTCTTGTTTCATTCAACACAGTAGAGGCTAATGAATACATTATCATTAATATCGCAAACTGTAACAAAACCAATCCTGTAATTAAAGCCCGGAGAGAATTTGCGCCTGTATAAATTAAATATATGATAAATGTGATAAAACTGGTTATTAAAAGTGATCTATACAATTTAGCATACCAATCCATTTTTATATTTACGAGAGAATTAAATTATTCGCTTTTAAAAAAAGCGAGCAAAATCGCATTTTATTTTGGTTCAACATGGGGGCTTAAAAACCCCCATTTGCTCCACTTCTCTTTTACACCTTTCCGCATTTCAAATGCGCAAAGTAACTGTTCCATTCTCACTCATTACTGCCCATTTTTCCCGTGAAAATGGGCATTTTGAATTAGAAATGGTGTAAAAAAGGTTGGTCCAAAACTGATGTGGGGGCTTACGGGGGTTTACCCCCGTTTCAACTCGTCAATTTCTTTCTGCATTTTTTGTATTTTACATATCAACAATGGTATTAATTCAATATAATTAATACTTTTGATATCTTGGACCTCACCTTCATCCGTTTCATGTTGGTTCGTGGTCACTAAGTCAGGATAAATTGTCTCTAGGTCTTGAGCGATTAATCCATAGTGCGTTTTATTCGTATTATCGCTAATAAAACTATATTTCTTTGAGCATATCGTTAAAATTCTGTCAAATTCATTGTCAGGGATTTCCTCGATATGTTGCTTTAATTTAATATCCGATGTATTTGTGATGGAACCAATCACATATAAATCTTTGGGTATCAACACAGTCCTTGATTGATCGCTCGGTGTTATATAAACTGTGCCTGTTATTGTCTTGTAGATCCAGAAAACAATACCATTTGTCGACGTGAAAAACTGTTTAATATTTTGAAACACATCAGGTTGTCTACCACTATAATTTGCCACTGATGATAAATTTCCGGACATATATACTTATATTTAATATAATTTTTTATATATAAAAAAATAATTATACTATTATAATATAGTTATGAGCGGTTATAATCAACCTAATATTCCCCCAATGTATAATGTGAACACAAGTCACCCGATTATACCCAACCCACAAGAAATTATATATCAGCGAAAATATGTTTCTATACACTCAGATGACAGAGATATGGTTAAATTCCCGAAATCAAGCGAATTTGAGATTGAGATGCCCGAAGACATTACAAATGTGTATTCATTGCGACTTTCCAATTGGACTTTTCCGGCGAATTATAGCACATTTTCTTCTCTAAACTCAAATATTACAATGACATTCAAGATTAATGCGCCATACAATCCGGGTGAGCATATGTACTCAAATCCTTTACAGAATGCGATATTTGAATGTTTGTTTTTGTCACAGGGCACTAATTTTGAAATCGTTATTGAAGAAGGGTTCTATAACCCGGAGCAAATGGCAAATGAACTTACCAATAAATTCAATGAAGCGGTCAACTTGCGCCTTCAAGCGTTTTTTACAAGTAAAGGATATACTGACTTACAAACTGAGCTGGATTCTTTAGGAGGGTATCAAAACTTTATCATTGTTTACAATACAGTAGGACAAAAGATTTGGTTTGGAAATACGGCGGATGGGTTTGTTTTGACAAACGAAGAACAGTTTGCGAAATATACGTCTCAAAGCAATATTCAGTGTATCACGCGGAATAAATTATCGGAATTTTCGAACTGGGGGTTGCCAGGAAATGTTGGATTGTCAAGATGCAATACGCCGTCGGTTTCCAAGGTCGGGTTCACTCCGCGATTTTATTACGGAGATATACGGTTTGGAGACAATGGGTATTGGTTACTTCCAAATCCTAATCTGCCTGGCGCCAAAGTTTTTTATATTGAATGTCCGTATAAAATTAATATTATGGGGCCAGCTTATTTTTACATGGAGATCGCAGGGCAAAATTGTATCGATGAAACCAGTCCGTATAATCTTAGTTTTTTTACACAGACAACAAATCAAACAAATGGGATAGTGAACGCATCCTTCGCACGGTTAGCAGTCCCAACTACACCACTCAGTCAATGGTTTGACAGAGACTCAATGCCGTATAAACTATATACCCCTCCTTCGGAAAGAATTCGTAGGTTAAAAATACGTATACGATACCATAACGGAGAGCTTGTGGACTTTGGCTCATTTGACTACTCTTTTATGCTCGAATTCCTCATCTGTCAGCCTACCCAAACAAGGACTGTAACTTCGATACAGCGAAATTTCTAATTTATCCACTTTCACGAGGGTAAGCCCCGTAAGCCCACACAAGAGGTTTGGGTTTGCTTCGCCTAAACCCTTTTTACAGATTGATTGTGGCAAAACACATTTTATTAATTTTTATATGATTTTTACACCATATAAAAATAATCTACTATATAAGAGTAACTATGAACAGTGATGAAATTATTAAACAGCTACAAGAAGAGAATAATAAACTTAAAGAACAGTTAGACAAGTATTTGATGAAAAATAAAATATATTATGAAAAAAATAAAGAAGAACAAAAAAATCGTGTCAAAGAATACCAAAAGAAAACTAATTATAAGAGTAATTACGTTCCTACAACGGAACAAAGGAAAGAATACGCGAGAAGGGCATACTTGAAAAAGAAAGAAAAAATACAAAAAGAAAAAGAAGAAAATACTGAAAACATTTAGGAATATATAAATTTAATTCGTAAAATTACATAAACATAAAATCTTTATATATTATATACAATGACTTACGGTTTTATTTACAAAATAGAATTCCCAAATGGGAAACATTACATTGGACTAACGACAACTTCATTGAAACAACGAAAACAACAACATAAACTTGCTGCGAAAAGAGGTGCTAACCAATATCTATATAATGCGTTACGAAAATATGATATGGAAGATACTTTTGAACTTATAGAAATAGACACTGCGGATACGCATGACGAATTATGTGAGCTTGAAATTGGATACATTCTAATGTATAATTCATATTATAAAGATGATGGTGGGTATAATATGACATTTGGTGGAGAGAGTTTCAATGGTTATATTCATACAGAAGAGAGTAAAAAAAAAATAAGTGAAGCAAAAAAAAAATATCATGAAGAAAATCCAGAAGCAGGACAAAAATTCGCAGAATATGCGAAAATACGGTATGAAAATAATCCAGAAGCAAAACAAAAAACGAGTGGAGCAATGAAAGAATATTATGAAAATAATCCAGAAGCAAGACAACAAGTCAGTGAAGCACTAAAAACATATTATAAAAATAATACAGGCGCAAGACAAAAAAATAGTGAAGCACAGAAAACATATTATAAGAAACATCCAGAGGTAAAACAAAAAAATAGTGAAAAACGGAAACAATATCACAAAGATAATCCAGGATTTATAAAAAAAATGTTAGACATAAAAGGTAAAAACAAACCATTTGATGTGTTTACAACTGATGGAACATTCGTAAAAACATTTACTTACCAAATTGATGCAAATGAATATTTACAAAAGGAACATAATATTACATCAAAAATCAATATTTGTCAAGTTTTAACGGGAAGTCAAAAAAGTTCAAAAGGATTTGTCTTCGAATATAAATAGTTTATATATTCAACCCATATGTTTCTTTTATCCATGATTTTAAAATGTTCACATGACATATTTTATAATCTTCTGAAAACTTATCCAGACTATGAAAGGTTGGCTTTTTCATTTTGGCAGTTTTGAAAAAAATATAGTCACCTTTTTTGCTGCGACGGATCGAACAATCTTGGGATATTTCTCTAAAAAAACCACAATTCTCTTGCTCCAAGATATACTTTTCTACTTCGTCAAAACTAATGCTCTCAATCGGCCGGTTTCCAACTTGCTTCAATGAACAGGTATTTTGGCCCCAGGAAGCATAGACGCCAAATTTTCCTTTTTGTATAAATACATCGAGCCCCTCATATTTACCCAAATTGATTTTCTTCTTTTGAACATCTTCCGCTAATAAATCCTCTACTTTGTATTCATGTATCTTGCTTACATTAACATCTTGTTTTATTTTTTTGAAATTGACCACTGTTTTTCCATCTATTAGTTCAGTATTTTTTATCACTGGTCCGTGTTTTCCTATGATATATGCGTTTGTCTCATCCAGTTGAATTTTCATTCTGGGTTCATCCTTCAATTTATCGGTACACAATGTCAATTGTTCATCGCATTTTCGACACAAACTACTCCAATTCCCCTTACCATTTGCTATTAAATCTAATTCATTTTCCATGCCACTGGTATATTCATAATTCAATAATTGAGAGAAATGAGCATCAATAAATTCCATTACCAAAATGCCAAGCGATTGGATAACCAACTTATTTTTCTCGGCACCAAATTCTCTCATTTCCTCAACTTCATAAATGTTGTCGTCGGTTAACTCAAAGTCTTTACATGCCACTTTGCGACCTTCCACGTTGTGTTTGCTGACATATCCTCTTTCTTGAATCTTATCAACGAGAGAAGAAAAAGTAGAAGGCCTGCCAATTCCATGTTCTTCAAGTAGCTGAACAAGTCGCGCTTCAGTATAGTGTTGTTTCAAACCAATAAATTTCATTTTTGATACCATTTTCTTATAAGGAACAACCGTATTTGGTTTGATTTGCTGTAAATATTGGTATTCATTACTTACCTTACTTGATTTTGCGATAGTAATAGTCCAACCAGGGAAATCAATTATCTCGCTTGTATAGGTAAACTTTGCATTTTGCGCAGCTGTAATAGTCGCAGTAACTGAGTAAAACACAGCTGGCGACATACAACTTGCTAGAGTATTATCTCGTATGAGTTTATAGAGTCTTTGTTCCTTACTATCTATTGTTGAATTAAGCTCAATAAGAGAAATGTTCGTGGGACGAATGGCTTCATGTGCCTCCTTGTCCTTACATTTGCTTACAAGATCATCAATTTGTTCATTTATATAATTTGTATCGTATTCTCTCGTTATATATTCTTTGGCGCACTCAATGAAATCGCGACTATACGATTTTGAATCTGTTCGCATATACGTTATGTAACCACCTTCATACAATGACTGGCAAATACGCATCGTTTCTTTTGGCGATAAACGCATTTCGTTACTAGAAGCCTGTTGTAAAGTGGACGTTGTAAAGGGATCGGGCTGCCTTCTAGTTCCACGTTTTGGTTTTGAACAAGTATACACATGAGAGAAACCAACGGAGTCATTCAAAAAGTCAGTCACTGCGTCATCATTTTCAAAAGAGGTTTGTAACTCAAATGCCAGATTCGCACTTGTGAAATACCCTGTCGTATTGTAAACCTTTCTCTCGTTAGATTGAGAGATTTCTTTGTAATTTTCATAAATAAGTCGTAATGCTGGTGTTTGACATCGACCTGCCGAGAGAGATGCTCCAGCGTTGAAATGTGACCATAACATCGGTGAGATTTTGAACCCAACTAATAAATCAATTATTTGACGAGCTTGTTGGGCATTCACCAAGTCCATATCTATTGTGCGTGGATTTTGAATCGCATATTGGATTGCCATTTTTGTAATCTCATTGAATGTAATCCGCTTCGTTGTTTTGATATCCAAATTGAATATCTGTGCTATACAATACGCAATTTTCTCTCCTTCTCGATCTCCATCAAGTGCTAAAATAATCTCATTTGCTCCAAGAATAGCCTTTTTGATTTTATCTATTTGTTGGCACTTCTTTTCAATAATTGTGTAGGTTGGTACAAAATTTTCGTCGATATGTTTCAACGAGTTTAGTTCTCTCAGGTGACCGTAGGATGCTATACATTTGTAACCTGGGCCTAGATATTCTTCTATTTTCGCACATTTGGCGGGAGATTCGACAATGACCAGTGTCTTTCTAAGGTCAGCCGATGTGAACTTTTTCACCATACTTGATACTTGAATACAATATTAAATTGTATTTAAGCGATTATATCAACTTTTCCACTTTTAGAAAAAGGTGGAGCCAAAGTTTGATTCAACCTCTCTCACATATTTTATCATTTGAAATTCTGTTTAATCATTTGAAAAAAATACATTGCTTTCTAATATAGGGTCATATATATAAAAACACTTTGGAATAACACGAATGCCGTAATTACCATTTATTATTTTTATATTTATTATTTTTAATGTTTCTGTTATATTATTTTTACATAATTCCTTTATTTCAGTATTTGGAACATATCCAATGATTTTATCATTATTCATAATAGAAATCGCATATGGGTCATATTTATTATCTTGGTCATGTTTCATAAGTAATTCAGTATCATATGTTATATTAGAACAATTTTCCTTATAAAAGCTAATACCAGAAATTAAAAATGATTTTTCAGGAAAAATAATTTTATTACCATAATATTGTTGCGTGAAATGACCATAAATAGACATTTAATATATTATTTATAATATATCAAATCTTTAAGTTAATCTGTGTTTGAAATTAAAAAATGTAAAAGAGATGGTTCAACCAAATCTTTACGAATCAAGAGCGTGTTGATTTGGCACCACCTTTTAAAAGGTGGTAGATTTGTATTGCTTCCACGTCATGTTAGTTCTAGGTCGTATCGGCTCCGGCTTATCTTCCTTATATTGTTCGTTCAACTTATCCGCCTTTTTTAGAGCACTGTCCACATACAATTCCTTTAACAGTGTTCCAACTAAAAATGAACCCTCGTGTTGGTTCACCTTACCATCTTCAATATCCCTTAGGACATCTAGGAATCTGTTTAAAATACCGATATCAATTTCATCCTTTCGAACTTTGTTATAAATATCCGTGTAATATGTGAATAAGAAACTACATTCGCCAATACACTCCAGATGTATTTGTTCTGGGTCATCGCAATATTTAGACTTAATTGTCATCATTTTGCTGATTTCATTTCTAAGTATTTCACTATGTTTCAAATTGCGTATTAAATCCGTTTGATCATCGACATTGTTTGCCTTAATCATATTTTGTAGCTGAAGTCGTTGGTTGTCATCCATTTACTATAGTTATAAGAAATTATATTTTGAGGTCAAACTCTCTTTTATAAAAAGAGAACAAAAATTTGGATCAACCTTTTCTAAAGGTTGAAATAATAATCTATGTATATAGTAAATGTCTACAATTGGTATGCCTGAACCAACACAATCGGGAATGATTGGTAGCAGTCCAAGCAATTCATCGTTCATGGAAATAAAAAACAACCAGAATGCGTTGTTAAATTTGAAAAAGGTTGGCGGAAAACGGAAACAATATGGTGGCACTGGAACCGTTGCGGTGCCAATTATTGCTGCCCCTTACAAGTCTGCCAATGGTGCGGGCCAAGATACAACTGCTCAACAAGAAGCTATGGCAAAACTTTCTTTACAATCAAAAGCAAACAGTGAGTTTGACCATCTTGCGGTAACTGGGGGTTCTAAATCCAGAACCAAAAAATCGAAAAAATCGAAAAAATCAAAGTCCAAGAAATTGAGAAAATCTAAGAAACGTCGTTATCGTCGCTAAATGTATAACCAAAAAATTATATACATTTAGTATAAGATGCCATCTGGTAAAAATTGGGTTCATTTTATCTATATTAATTTAGCATTTGTATTTTTCATCGTAGGTGTTCGTTTTCTAACATCATTGGCAGAAGTGAAAGCAAATTGGCCGGCATACAGGTGTAATCCAATGTACATGCCATTATCCGACAATGTCGAGCAAGACTTTACCTATTGTGTTCAAAATATCCAAAATAGTTCCATGGGTTATCTTCTTCAGCCACTCACATTTGTAACATCATCAATAACAACTGTTCTTGGTGAATTTGTCGAAGAAATTAACTACATTCGAGAGATGTTTAACAATATCAGGACTATGTTCACATCTATTATTCAATCTATATTTGGGGTATTCCTAAACCTTATTATTGAATTCCAAAAAATTATTATTAGTATAAAAGACCTTATTGGAAAAACAATTGGGACTATGGTTTCATTATTGTATGTAATGGATGGAAGTTTGAAAACAATGGAGAGTGCTTGGGCTGGGCCAGCAGGCCAAACAATCCGCGCACTTCAAGCATCTCCATTAGCTAAAATGTAGATATATCGCTTTTAGAAAATAACTTTTTAAAAAAGTTATAAAAATTTGATAACTTTCTCTAAAAGGGAAGCGAGCAAAATTCGAGCAAAATTTTGATAACTTTTTCTAAAAGTTTATTTCTCATTTGTCTATATGAACAAATCATTAACCGAATTATATAAAGATTTAACCTATTTTGATTATTATGGTTCATCAATAATTTTATTGATACTCATCATAGTTGTATTTTTTATTATCAGTTCCTATTGTTATTTTGTAATTAATATGCAGTCAATAAAAAATGATTGGCCAAATCAACGGTGTAATCCACGCGTAATGCCATTTGCGGGTTTTATAAATAAACCAGATGATAAGAGTATTAATGAGTTTACCAGTGAAAACTTTACATTTTGTTCTCAAAATATCATTAACAACAGTGTTGGTAAAGCAATGGAACCACTTACATTTATTGTTAGTAGTCTTTCTTCTCTCACTGAACAAGTGAAAAATAGTTTGAATACAATTCGTGAAATGGTGAACAAGGTAAGAACCAATGTCCAGAATATATCAAAGGAAATAATGGGTCGAATTTTGAATATTATGATCCCATTACAGAATATAATTATTGTATTTAGAGATTTAATTGGAAAAGTTCAAGGGACAATGACCGCATCGCTGATGACTGTTCTTGGTTCTTATTATACTTTGAAATCATTAATGGGGGCTATCGCAACAATAATAATTCGTATATTAATTGGATTGGTTTACATGATACTCATTTTATGGTTAAATCCGCTCGGTTGGGCAATTGCTCCAATTCTAACTGTTTTTTTTATTGGAATTTCCATTTATATGGCGGTTATTTTGATTTTCTTAAAAGTGGTTTTATTGGTTGAACCGGCGATGAATTTACCCAAGTTGGGTAAATCGTGTTTCGACAAGGATACGTCACTTATCATGAATGATGGGTTATGTAAAAAGATATGTGACATTTGTCCCGGCGATATTCTTGCCAACAATGTCGAAATAACAGCCATATTTAAATTGGACGCAACCAATATAGCAATGTATGATTTGAATGGTGTTATCGTGTCTGGCACCCATGCTGTGAATTTGAATGGACGTTGGATACCCGTGTTTGAACATCCGCATGCCAAAAAGATTGCGTTTTATAGCGAACAACACATTTATTGTTTAAATACAAACACAAAAACACTCATAATCAACGGACAAACATTTTGTGACTGGGATGAAGTTTATGACGATGAGATGAAAGAATTGGTTGCTGGAGGATATGTAACAACACGCGACGACGTTCATAAAAATATAGACAGTGGATTTATTGGTAATACACAAATTCGTTTGAACACTGGAGTGGTCAAGAATATAAAGGATATACAACCGAGAGATGTTTTGGAAAATGGAGAAATTGTGTATGGCGTTGTTACAATCAATGGTCGCAATGTTTCTAGTCAATATAGATACAAGTTCGGTAATATGACAATTCAGGGTGGTCCAAATTTGACAATGTGCGATAATATATGCTTTAAAGAAATTATTCAGTCAAAGGAAGATAGATTGTATCACTTATTGACTGATAAAAAAACATTTATGTGCGAAGGCATTCGTTTTTATCATTATAATGCCGCAGTTGAACTATTTTTACAAGATTACAAAAATGATTATGCGAACATTTAGAAATTTATTTTTATCTATGAATTATGTATAATATGGATATTTCTTTATTTGGATACAAGATCAATCTGGAAATTCTAATCCTGATTGGAATTGTTTATTTAATTATGGTTGTGAATACAATTTCGTCGACATGCAATGTTCATGGAATTGTTGAGGGATTAACGAAAAAGACAAAGGAGGGGTTTGCTGGCGCTAACACTAATTATGGTGAATCATCGACCTATACTTTAGGCGATTATGCTCCGGAAAACACATCTTCTTGGAGTATGCCCGATCTCACGGTTACTCCTGGAAAACCGCTCAGCCAAGGTGTTCAAAATATTATGAATCGCCCCGAGCAGCCGATCCCGTTGCCCGAAGGAGAAATGTTAATGTTTGCTAATACACAGTTCAAGCCCGAGTGCTGCCCCAACACATATTCCAACAGCACCGGATGCGCTTGTATGACAACCAAGCAATACAACTACCTTATTGAGAGGGGGTCCAACAATGTTCCTTACTCGGAATATTAAATATTAAATGTTATTCGATATCAATTGAATAATATTATGCGTTTTTATCAATCGTAACCTCCCTGGCTATTTTTTTGATCATTTTGGTTTGACTGTCATAATCCACATTTGATGACCCACCTCCAAGGGCTTCTATCTGGAGTTTTAAGAAATGATCTCCATGCTTGGAATTATACTCCAAACAATCAGGGTGTAATTCCTTGAATAATTCCAGATTTTTAATATTTTTAAAAGCGACGTGTTTGATAGCCTTGCGGATATTTTTATTCTCTTCATCCTCCTTTTCCCATACATTTTGTGACTTAACATACATAGTTTCTCTTTTCAAGTCGGTGCAGTGAACTGGTCGCATGTGGACATCGAGTGCCTTCAAGTTCTTGATAATAATATTAGAAATACCATTGATATATCCAAGTTTACCAACGGATTCCAAATCACTCAAATCCAATTTGATAGAATCCACAAAATCCATAATATTCATAGCATCCTTACATTGTTCATTTAAAAATACATTCAAATTGAATGTTTTGTTGTGTGAATTTACTTGATTTACCGAATTGTTAGTGATACCATTTTTACACAACTCTAATATTTGCTGTTGAAGCTCGTTATTTTGTTTCAATAATGTAATTATAAATTCAGGATTTACAATATCATTCAAGCTTTCACCTTGTGATTGTGGTTGGGGTTGTTCACATTTTTGTTTGTGTCTCCATAAACCACTACGTTCCTTATATTGCTTGTTACAAATATTACATATTAAAATATCGGTGTTTTTTGATGTATTTTTAGTTGTATTTGTTGATAAATTGTTGATTTCTATCAGTTTTTTGTGTTTTGATGTCAAAACATGTCTATTATAGTCGCCTTTTTTACAGCATTTAAAGTCACATGCGTCGCACTCAAATTTTTCGATGTTTTTTGATGTAAAATCTGTTGACATTGTTGATACACTTCCTAAATATTTTATTTTTTAAAACCAATGTTTTTTAACAAAAAAATTTTTATAGTAACAAAGTTATAATCAAAATTTTGGTAATTAGACGATTATGCTCTAAACCCATTTTTACACTTTTTTTTGCCAAGACCTTTTTGGGAAATCAGAAAATGGACATTTATAAATGTCCAAAATCCATTTTGCCAAAAAAGTCTTGGAAAAAATAAAAATGTGTGATTTTATCCACTTTTAAAAAGTGGAGCAAAAACCACAATAATGTTAAACCAACCATCGTAATAGGTTATATTGTTGTTTTATCAATCGTAACC
>Ga0209499_1001113_pt1 | contig 19259 bp, 22 predicted proteins | sample C_130208_EF_Meta_FD_187306 | JGI IMG/M metagenome (GOLD analysis project Ga0209499, IMG submission 187306) | Freshwater microbial communities from Lake Croche, Canada to study carbon cycling - C_130208_EF_MetaG (SPAdes) (version 2) | ecosystem: Environmental > Aquatic > Freshwater > Lake...
TTACCATTGATGCAAAAATTGGATAAATAAATAGTTGTTTTTGAGTTTCTTTTTTGTCAAAATGGTCTTCGGTTTTATAAAATATAAATTGGCTTGACCATTTTCTAAAAACATAACTTATAAAAATAAATGAAATAATTGCAATTAAGATAGAGATAAAAGTTGGAACGCCTAAATATGAGAATACTCTTCCTGTATCACCATCTTTGGCAAACGGCGCAATTAATAAATATCCCAATAATCCTAAAACACTCCCCATTCCCAACCAAGTCATAAACAACTTTGTCAATGATGGTTTTATGAATTTGATTGAAATGTAAAGAATAAAACAACCGAAGACTAATGAAAAGAGAGGCCCAGACGCTGCCATTAATACAATTTGAAGTTCAGTCCCTTTTGTAAGAGGTACAACATAATTATGATGGAGTTCAGGATTAAGATTTAATAATACCCCAACAAAATAATGTGCAGATTCGTGTAAAATAGTTCCAATTATTGAAGTAGAGATTACAATTAAAATACTGTTTATAGCAAGCCCTTTTGTTTTAATTTGGTTATTCATATTTTAAACTTTAATAGTTAAGACTTATTAATTCTTCTATTGGCTTACTCGCTTTTGAATTGCTTATTAATACTGCATAGTCAAAATAATCTGTCGTTGTTTTACCTTTCAAATCACTTTTATTCGACTTTTTTAGAAACAATTTTATTTCCATCAAATCAGTTTGATTTTTCTTATAAGGTGAATTTTCATTATTCAATTGGTAAAGAGTTAAATTGGATAGTTTGTTATTTTTAAGTTTTTTTATGCCTTTAAAGTATTCTTTCCAATAATCCCCAATTCCATATCCACCCTCTGTTGTGTAGCCAATATAATTCTTTTTTAGATCGTATTTTAAGTCCCAAAGCACTCTACTTTTAGTTAAAAATCCTGCAATTGAAACAACATCCTCTTTTTTGAAAATATTATTTTCAATCAAACGAGTAAAAAAAGAAGGATTATTATTTTCTCTGTCTTTTTCAATGTGGAAAAATCCCATTCTTACAAATTGAGGATTAGACTTGAAATCATATACTTGACTTAAATGCAAATAATTCTCGTAAATTGTTTTTTCTCTCTCTCGTTTTTTAAAAGTTAGATTAATATTTTCAATTAAGTTATCAGTAATTTTTAGATTTTTTGAAATAGATTGAAAGTAAGTTTTGTTATTTTCATATTCAATCAAAAAGTTTTTCAAAACACTTTTAGAATAGCTGTCATAATTTGGCGAATAATCGGTTGTGTCTATTTTTACCATTTCAACTAAAGTGTCGTACGATTTGTATTTTCCTTTTTCAGCTTGAAAAAAATCAATTAGTAATTTTGAAGTGTACTTATAAGTCACAATCATGTCAACTCCAACAACTTCAATTCTATTTATTGGCAATTGATTATCATTTATTTTTTTGATGTTTTTCCATTTATTATACGTTTCGATAGTTTTTTCTTGTGGCACTCTGTTTCCATAATGCTTTACCAAATCTTTCAATAAAATAGTGTCGCCAGATTTTAAATACTGATTAAAATAATAAGCAATTCCAAAATCGGTCTCAGGTAAGTAATATTTTATCTTTTTATTTTGAATTAGTTTTTGAAGTAAAATATTTTCGACATTTTCTGTTTCCTGACTTCCATGATAAGCACCAAAGCCAATTATTTTAAAATTTTTTTGAGGAAATTCAAAATTAGATTTCAATAAATCAAAGCGATTATTTTTTAAATAGGCGTCTTTTGATTGCGAAAATGCTGATTGTATAAAAACAACAAGGGCTATTAGTATTCTAATTTTCATATACTACGTTATCTTTTTATAAAATATTACATATAAGCTGACAATGTAAACGGATTCTATACGTATTTATTTTCTCACGTTACTTATCTTCTCTTTTTTAATTGGAGAATAATCGGTTTTAGTCTGTCCGTTAACTTGTATTTTTTCAAAGTAACATTTTACTCCTGTTGCTAAATTCATATCCTCTACATTTTGGATGTGAAAATGTAGGTGTGGTTCTGATGAATTTCCAGAATTTCCACACAGCCCAAGTAATTCTCCTTGTTTTATTTTTTGTCCTTCTTTAACGGCTATAGAATGTTGTTTGAAGTGAGCAAAAAATAAATACTCATTGTTCTCTGTCTTTATAATAACTGTGTTGCCTGGAATGTAAATGGGATTTGAAATTCCAGGAATATTGTCCTTTACCCCATCAACAACCGAAACAATTTCTCCGTTGCAAGGTGCAATAAGTTCTTTTCCAAAAGCATAATAATCTACATTGGATTTTCCGTCTGTTTTAAATGATTTATCGTTGTTATCAGTAATTACAATATCAAAAGCATTTTTCTGTGCTTCACTTTCTATGTGGTAATTTAACTCTTTTGTGTCGCCACCCCAAGTAATTGTCCACTCGTCTTTAAAGGGTAAAATAAGTTTGGTTGAATTACGTTCAATTTTTGGCAAATTGCTTTCCTTGTAAGGTTTTACAAATAAACCATTTATGTTAGAGTTTTCATCTATTGAAATATTGATTGCAAATAATCCTCTCTCAAAATTCGTTTTGTAAGAAGCATAACTCTGTTCGTATTTAATAAATTGTCTTTTTGTGATTTTACCTACTTCTGTTTTTAATTCTTCTAAAAATTCTTTTGTTTTCTCAAGAGGAAGGGCACTTTTCATTTCTTTTGAGAAACTTAAGAATATTGCATCATAATTCTCGGAATTAAAATTCATTTCAAAACTATCTGCAACGACTTTATTTGCAACTTTTTCTTTTTGTCCGTATGTAACGTTCATAAACGTAGTTAAGAGGATTATTACTAAATATTTTTTCATGGTGTAACAATTTATTTTAATTATAAATTAACGTTTCGCGGCTTCTAGTCAGCTGAGAACTATCGAACGAATTATTTTCTATTTAAGATAAAACTTCTTGCGGAACACTAACGTGAATTTACCTCAAAATTCGCAATCTTGCCAAACGGCTATTAGTAGTTGGTTTTCTTAAAATCTGTACCCAACTCTCAAATGTAAATATGCAGTAACACCTTCCAAATCTCCATAACTTTCTCTAAATTGATGACCATAACCAATTCCAATTGCAGTTTCGTATGTAAAATGTTTTCCAACATTTCGTTTTATTCCACAAGTTGGAATTATAGTTACTAAATTAAAAGTCTTTAAATTGTCATAATTAGAAATTACAAACCAGTTTGGATGATAACTTGTTTGTATAGATAAAAAGTTACCGCTATTTCCAGCAATATTTTTAGATTTTGATTGTCTTTTTTCTAAATTATAATACCATCTTGGTTCGGCTGTAATAACTGGAGTCATTAAAAAACCTGTTTTTGGATAAAAATATCCGCCAAATATTCCAGCATTCATTCCAAGTTCTGTTCTCAATGCAATTTGATTTGTAACTTTTGTTTCGTTATGAACCCAAATTCCAAGAAGTCCAGTTTGTATTCCGTAAGTAGATTTTTCAACGCTTGCGGTTTGAGATTTTCCAACTGTATAAGTTAGGCTTATAATTAATGAAAATAAAATTTTCTTTATCATTTTAAAATTTAGTTAAATTATTGAATTGTGAATGTTTACGTTATGCAGCTTCTAGTCAGTTGCGAAGTTCGGAACGAATTATTTTCTGTTAAAGATAAAAATTCTTGCGAAACGTAAACGTGAACTCACAACAAAATTCGCAATTGCGAGAAAGGCTTTTGTGTGCTGTTTTTATTTTCTTATTTTAATTTTCTGTGATGACTAAAAACTTATATATTTCGATTTTAGAATTAGATTTAACAATTCTCACGTTTATTGTATCATTTAAAATTTTTCGATGAAAATTAAAATCCTCGATTCTTAAACGATAAGCTTTTTCATTATTATGATTAACAAATGTTTTATATGATAATAAATTTTCTTGCTTTTCATTTTTTGCAGAACTTATATAGAGATTATCATTTGCTTCAGTTCCAGATACTATGTAATATTTATCATGTGGCAGACAAGAAATTATCATTTTTATTTCAGAGTTTGGGTTTGTCAGGTTTTTAGTTACATGTTCATGTGGAGCTCCTAAAGGCATTAAAAAACATGAGTTTGTCATTTGACTTATTAATAAAAGTATTATGATTTTTTTCATTTAATTTTTTTGTTCAATTTTTGTTTTCTCTCAAATACAGTAATTAAGGAGTTTTTATCGTCAAAAAATAATTTGTTACCTACAATTTTTCCTTTTGATACTTTTCTAATATAGTAATTTGTTTTTCCACCAGTTGATGGAAAAAATTGCTCAAGTTCAATAATATTTTCTTTTATTCTATATTTTCCACCATAATAAATTGATTTTTTTGTTCTATGTTTATCATTTTTTCCAAAATATAAAATGTTTTCTTCTTTAAAAAAACCGTCATTATGAAATATCATTACTCGTGGATTTTCTTTTTCTCTTTCATTGTAATATCTACCTTCAAAAACTTGAACATAGTATGCGGTTGTGTCAATTTTTTGAAAATCTTTGTCATTAGGTCTTTCCACAAAATTGTATTTTACTTTTTCATTTAGATTTGGTTCACCATATTCATCTTTTAAGATTCTTTTGTAACCACAATTAATCAAGGTGAAAATACAAATTATCGAAATAATATATCTTTTAAACATAAGGTTTTTTTTTCTGATTTAGTTATGTAAAATAGCACAAAACATGTTGCAACTTCAAGAAGTGGCGATAAACTAATACCAAGCCTTCACAAATATAAACAAATCTTTAATTTAAAACCTTTTTCCATTTCAGATAAATCCCTTTACTCTCCATTTCTTGAAGTATCTATGTAAAACCAGAAGATAATTATTTTAGTTCCGCTCAAAATTATCCGGGTTTAGAGAATGATTTAGAAGTAATTTTGTTAGATTTGTTTTGATTTTGATTGATACGAATTGAAAATCCAAGCTGTCTGGGTGGGAGGTTAATTGGAAGTTATTGCTTTATCAATTTCTTGACTAGCGTATCGGTATCAGTTTTTAATTTGATAAAATAAACCCCTGAAGACAACTCTTTTGTTTCGATTCTAGAATTACTTAAATTAATTTTTTCTGATTTACACATTATACCGATTTCATTATAAATCGATAGTTCCACATCCCTAGAATAATCATTAGCTAATTGAATATTTAAATAATCATTGGAAGGATTTGGATAAATACTAAAATCAAATTTTTCAAAATTGGTATTGGAGAGTTGAACGCTACTGTAAATAGCTTGCGTATTATATTCTGAATTGATAATTAATGTCTTTGGTCCTCCTGGTATTTCAGAAATAGCATAATTAAAATTACTAATTGTAGCTGGATTTCCATTCAAGTGGTTTAGAAATGGAAAATATTTACCATTTTCATATGCATCGGCTGAAGGATTGGTACACCAACACAAACAATACATATAATTTGTTACCGAAAAATTTGTTGTATTATTTTCAAAAGTGACATTGGCAGATAAATTTAAACAAGCATGCGCATTGAGTATTTGAGGGTCAAAACTAATTCCCATGTCGTTAGTTGGCGGAAAATTATTTACGCCATTGTCAATAACATTGGTTAGGTACCAGTAATTATCAAAAATTCGAGGATCTTGCGAAAAGCAAAAGTTTGAAAGAGCTAATAAAATTATTAGACATATTTTTTTCATGATTTTTTGATTGATTTTCAAATCGTTAACTTTACAAACGTACAAAATTATTTTATATAACCCTGATGCAAAGAAAAATTCTCGCTTGCGAGATTCAGAAAAGTATCAGGAATTACCATTGCCGATAAAGTCTAAAACATTCGCTTCAAATATTTAATACTTAAGCCACTTATAGAGTTCTTTCCAGGTTGGTTTTTTGCCGTACATTAAGATTCCGACACGGTAAATTTTAGAAGCAAACCAAACCACTCCAAGAAACGTACCAAATAAAAATGTTATAGAAAGTAAAATTTGCCATAGCGGCACTCCAAAAGGAATTCGCATCATCATTACGATGGGTGAAGTCAATGGAATCATTGAAAATACGGTTGCAATAATACCATGGGGATCATTCATTACAGTGAAAAAACCAATATAAACCCCCAAAATTAATGGCAATATAATAGGCAATAGAAATTGTTGTGAATCGGTTTCATTATCAACGGCAGCACCAATCGAAGCATAAAATGAACTGTATAAAAAGTAACCCCCAATGAAATAAATGATAAATGAAATTAAGATTGTTGCAATTGGAAGATTCCATAATTCTTTAATATACATTGGAATTTCGCTTCCCAGTCCTTTTTGAGCCATCTGAATGGCTTGTTGCGTTTGAACTCCAGAGGTGGCACCCATTTGCACCCCAAAAACTGAAGACAATATAAACATCGCTGACATTCCGAGAATTGCCCATATTAAGAATTGTAGGATTCCTGCTAATGACGTTCCGATGATTTTTCCCATCATCAATTGAAAAGGTTTCACCGATGAAATAATGACTTCAATAATTCGAGAGGTTTTTTCTTCAATGACACTGCGCATTACCATATTTCCGTATATAATAATGAACATCATTATCAGATAACCAAAAACACCTCCAATTCCAATCTTGATTTCATTAAGTCCTTTCAGAGCTGTTTCTCCTGACGCTTTTTCAAGATGTATTGCTATATTTGCTTTAGCATTATTAATTTTTAAAGTATCTAAACCTACTTTTTGAAAATTTTCTGCGGTTATTTTTTTGGCAATTACGTCTTCTAAACCTTCAACAAAAATAACGCCCGGACTATCATTTGAAATGTATTGTATCTTTTTTTGAAGAGTATTATTATTGGTGTCATTTGGAATAACTAACAATCCTTCATAGCTTTCACTTACAATGCTGTCTTTCAAAATTTTTAAATCAATTTTCGAAAAATCAACATAGTTGAATTCTTCATCGCTTTTAAATTCATTGACAAATCGACCGGTTTCATCGTGAATAGCAATCGTTTTTAAATCGGCTTTCATTTGACTTAAATAACCCACAAAAATGGCAATTCCAACAAACAATAACGGACTTAAAAACGTCATTACGATAAATGATTTATTGCGGACTTTGGCAATAAATTCTCTTCTTATTATTAGTGCTAATTTGCTCATTTAAAAAGTTTAGAAGGTTGATGAGTTTAGTAGTTTTAGTTTGCTACTCGGTTACGGTTTTAATAAAAATATCATTTACACTTGGAATTTTTTCCATAAAATGCGTTAATTGTCCTCTAGAAATTAAAATATTCAATAATTCATTTGGGGTTGAAGATCCTAAATTGATTTCTAATTTCAATTCGTCGTTTAATGATTTGAAATGAGTTGGAGAAATTGTGAATTTTTGAGATAAATCATGCAACAATCCTTCCACATTTTCACTCAAAATTCCAACTTCATAACTATTTGTTCTAAACTGCTTTTTAACATCGGTCAATTTTCCTTCAATTAATTTATTGGATTTATGAATTAAAGCAATATAATCGCACATTTCTTCCACACTTTCCATTCGGTGCGTAGAAAAAATTACCGAAGTTCCTTGTTTATTTAGCTCAATGATTTCGTCTTTAATTAAATTGGCGTTAACTGGATCAAATCCTGAAAAAGGTTCGTCAAGAATTAATAATTTAGGTTTGTGTAAAACAGTTACTACAAACTGAATTTTTTGTGCCATTCCTTTCGAAAGTTCTTCGATTTTTTTGTTCCACCAACCCTGAATTTCTAATCTATCAAACCAATAATTCAATTGAATTTTTGCATCATTTTTGGACAATCCTTTAAGTTGTGCTAAATACAAACATTGCTCACCAACTTTCATTGATTTGTACAACCCGCGTTCCTCGGGCATATATCCAATATACATTACATCGTCAGGTTTTAGAATGGCGCCATCAAGAATTATTTCACCACTATCGGGAAGAGTAATTTGATTTATGATTCTAATTAAAGATGTTTTTCCTGCTCCATTAGGGCCTAATAACCCATATATACTTCCTTTCGGAACTGAAAGAGAAACTTGGTTTAATGCTGTATAATCTCCATATTTCTTGTCAACTTTATTTACTTCAAGTATGTTACTCATAAATTATTAATTTGAATATCAAAAATCAATTGCAATCTCAATTAAAAATTATTAATCTAAATCATAATATTAAAAGTGCAGTTAATTTTAAAATTATAATTGATATTGTCGTTGTAAAAGTACTGAATTTGTATAGAAATGAATAGTTTTGTTACAAAAAACCCATCCTTATTTTGACATAAGGATGGGAAAAATTTTATAAAAAAAATAAATTACCTGTTTCCAAGTAAAATCCAAATGTAATTAAAATTTAGAACTACGAAAACATATCTTTAACTTTTTCGAAAAAAGATTTATCCGTTTTTTCTGGATTTGGAATAAAATTTTCGTCAGCTATTGAACTTTCAAAAAATTGTCGTTGTTCTTTTGTTAATGTTTTAGGCGTCCAAACATTAACGTGAACCAACAAATCACCACTTCCGTAACTATTTAAACTCGGAATTCCCTTGCCTTTAAGTCTGAGAATTTTACCTGATTGGATTCCTTCTTCTAGTTTAATTCTCACTTTACCGTTTACTGCTTCAATATCTTTAGAGATACCCAATGCGGCTTCGGGAAAACTAATATATAAATCGAAATGAAGATTTTCACCTTCACGTTTTAAAAATTCGTGTTCCAATTCTTCAATGGCAACGATTAAATCTCCTGGAACACCATTACCAGGAGCGTCATTTCCTTTACCCGAAACTTTTAATTGCATTCCGTCAACAACTCCTGCAGGAATTTTAATAGAAACTGTTTCGTCTTCCATTATCATTCCTTGAGCATCTGCATTTGCGGGCTTACTATCAATGGTTTGGCCCGAACCACCACAAGTTGGACACGTGGTTGCTGTTTGCATTCTTCCAAGAATAGTATTAGTAACTCTTAAAACCTGTCCTTGTCCGTTGCAAGCCGAACATGTTCTATATTTTACGCCTTGTGCCTGGGATTTTCGCTTTACTTTAACTTTTTTCTCCACACCATTGGCAATTTCTTCTAAAGTTAATTTGACTTTAATTCGAAGGTTGCTTCCTTTAACACGCCTTTGACCGGCAGAGTTCCCGCCAAAACCGCCAAACCCACCTCCACCAAAAATATCACCAAACTGGCTGAAAATATCGTCCATATTCATGTGACTTCCTCCGAAACCTCCACTACCGCTCGCTCCTTCAAATGCTTGATGACCGTATTGATCGTATTTAGCTTTCTTTTGAGGATCACTCAATACTTCATATGCCTCAGCAGCTTTTTTAAAGTTTTCTTCTGCCGCAGCATCACCTGGGTTTTTATCAGGATGAAATTCAATTGCTTTTTTTCGATACGCCTTTTTAATTTCGGCTTCACTAGCAGATTTTGTAATACCTAATATTTCGTAAAAATCTTTTTTCATTATCTTTTTTATATAAATTAGACGTGATGAATCACGCCTTTACGAATAATTATTGTCCAATTACAACCTTTGGAAAACGGATAATTTTATCGCCAAGTTTATATCCTTTTTCAAGAACATCAACTATTTTTCCTTTTAACTTATCATTTGGTGCAGGAATTTGGGTAATAGCTTCTGCGTAATCCGCATTAAAAGCATCTCCTGCGCGTACTTCAACCTCTTCTAATCCTTTGGAAACTAATGTTGATTTAAGTTTCTCATGAATTAATTCGACTCCTTTTAATAGAAGTTGATCTTCAGATTTTGAAATTTCAATAATTGCTCGGTCAAAATCGTCAAGAACTGGCAATATGGCTTGAAGCACTTCTTGATTGGCAGTTTTAAACAACTCAATTCTTTCTTTTGAAGTTCTTCTTTTGTAATTTTCAAATTCAGCAAATAGTCGTAAAAATTTATCTCTTTCATTTGTTAATTCCACTTCCATTTTTTGTTCTGAAGTTAATTCTTCTTCATTATCTAAATGGATTTTAGAGATATCTTGTTGATTTTCATCCAATTGATTTGTTGCTTCAACTTCGTTTTCAAGAATTTCTTTTTCAGTATTTTCAGTACTCATTTTGCTATTATTTTTAAAAATATTTTTGATTTTCATTTCAAGTTTGAATTCGTTATAAATCTTTACAAAAGTACTGCCATTTCTTTTAAAATGTCAAATTGTCACATGATATTACTTAAAATTACAAAGAAATTACAAATTCTAAAACTGTTAAATTTAAAAAAAATTAAAATAGTACAACAAAAAAAATTACTCAGCTTTAAAGTGAATATATCGATAGTATAGCTTTTAAAAATTTAATATAATTTTAAGACCATTATATTTAGTTATAATTATATTTGAATTATAAAAGGTTTACAATTGGTCGAAAGACAAGACAATTTATTTATGAAAAAAGTTTCAGCGATAACTGGAACTTTTTTTTTATTTTATGATGTTTTGAAGTGCTTCTTCTACCAAAGGAAATTGAAATTTAAATCCGAGTTCGAGTGCCCTCTTTGGGAGAATTTTTTTGTTATTAAACAGCAAAATACTCATTTCACCTAAAATTAATTTCATTACAAATTGAGGAATATTTGGAAGAAATAAAGGTCTTTTTAAATCCTTTGCAATAGCTTTAGTAAGTTCTTGATTGGAGATTGAATTTGGAGCAACTGCATTTATAATTCCTTCTATTTGATTTTGAATTACAAAATAATACAAATTTGCAACATCGGCTAAATGAATCCAAGATTGCATTTGTTTTCCTGAGCCAAAGGCAGAACCAACAAACATCTTAATTGGTTTAATCATTTCTATAAGGGCGCCTCCTTTTTCTGAAAACACCACTCCAGTTCTGAGTTTGGTCACTTTCAAATGTAACAAGTGAAATTGGTCGGCACTTTCCTCCCATTTTACAACTACGTTTCCTAAAAAAGTATCATCAATTTGAGTTGAAGATTCGTTGTAAACAATTTCAAAACTATCAGGGTAAATTGCGGTTCCAGATGCTGAAACAAAATGCTTGACTTGGTTTGGTGTTTTTTTTAGTAAACTATATAGTAAACTTGCCGACAAAACTCGACTTTCAATTAACTCTTGTTTATAAGAATTTGTCCACCTTTTTGAGATTGATGCTCCAGCCAAGTGCACTATTACATCTACTCCTTCAATGCAATTTTCATCAATTTTTCCTTCTTCAGGATTCCATAAAAAACCATAATAATTTGATTTATTTTGAATTTTTAGAGAAGAAGTGGTTAAATAATGAACGGTGTGGTTGTTTTGTAATAGTAATGAGCATAACTCTTGCCCAATCAACCCTGTTGCACCTGTAATTAGTACCTTCATATTGTTTTTATTCAAAATTACGATGAAAAAATTTTAGCAAACGTTAATTGGTATTGGTTTAACTTTTGTTGAAGTTTTTGTCAACTTATTTCAGAACGGGACATTATTTAAAAAAAGCAGACCTGTAAGCCGGATTCTGTCATCAACAAAGATGCCTTATCATTTATCTAGACTTGCAATTACTCACAAGTTCCATCTTTCTACCCTTCGACAACAGACGAGTCATCTTTAAATGTCGATATACTTGAAATTTCACCGCATAGAGTTTACCTGGTTTCACTACAGCATTATCTGTACATACTTTCTGTTGCACTAGTCCTTTTTTGATTACTCAAAACGACGGATGTTATCCGCTATGCTACTCATTGGTGTCCGGACTTTCCTCTTTATTTCGGATTTAATTCGGAATAAAGCGATAAGGCGGTCTGCATTGCAAAGGTAAACAATTAGGAATTAGGAATTGTAATTTGTGAATTGAATTGCTAATTCATAATTTGGAATTCGTAATTATTCAATCTATATTTGTAATCCAATAAAAATTTCATGGAACAATTTGTAGTCTCAGCTCGAAAGTATCGTCCACAAACCTTTAAAGATGTTGTTGGACAGCAGGCAATCACCAATACTTTGTTGAATGCAATTGATACTAATCATTTGGCATCTGCTTTGTTATTTACAGGTCCGAGAGGTGTTGGAAAAACTACTTGTGCACGAATTTTAGCTCGTAAAATTAACCAACCTGGTTATGACGATCCAAATGAAGATTTTACCTTTAATGTTTTTGAATTGGACGCTGCTTCAAACAATTCTGTAGATGATATCCGCAGTTTAATAGACCAAGTTCGAATACCACCTCAAACGGGAAAGTATAAAGTATACATTATTGATGAGGTGCACATGTTATCTACAGCGGCTTTTAATGCTTTCTTGAAAACACTAGAAGAACCACCAAAACATGCGATTTTTATATTAGCAACAACCGAAAAGCATAAAATCATTCCAACAATTTTGTCACGTTGTCAAATATTTGATTTCAAACGTATTACCATTAAAGATGCTAAAGAACACTTGGCAGAAGTAGCACAAAGTCAAGGAATAAAATTTGAAGACGATGCTTTGCACATTATTGCTCAGAAAGCTGATGGTGCGATGCGTGATGCTCTGTCTATTTTTGATCGTGTCGTTTCTTATTGTGGAACTAATTTAACCCGTCAAGCAGTTACAGAGAATTTAAATGTGCTCGATTATGAAACCTACGTTAAGGTAACCGATTTAGTTTTGGAAAATAATATCCCACAAATTTTGGTCGCTTATAATGATGTTTTAGCAAAAGGGTTTGACGGACATCATTTTATTTCAGGTTTAGCTTCGCATTTTAGGGACTTATTGGTTTGTAAAAATCCTGAAACTTTAGTTTTACTGGAAGTTGGTGAACAAGCGCAAAAATTATATGCTGAACAAGCGCAAAAATGCAATCAAGATTTCTTGTTGAAAGGAATTGAAATTGCCAATGGTTGTGATTTAAAATATAAGGCCTCACAAAATCAACGCCTACTGGTTGAATTAACGATAATGCAAATGTGCTCTATCAACTTTGATGGAGAAAAAAAAAAGTTGAGTTTATAATTCCACCCACCTATTTCAGAAACATCAGTTATTCCATTGTTGAAACTCAAAATTCTAAAATAGAACTTCCTGTATCCGATGAAACTAAAATTGAACTTACCGCTTCTTTGCTTATTGAAGCAGTAACAGAAATTACCACTACCTCTGTAAATAAAACAGAAAGTATAGTTGATTCTGAAAGTATAACAAAAAATATTTCAAATGACACAACAAAAGTGTCGGCATTATCGTTGTCGAGTGTCCGTGCTAAAAAAGAACTTATTGAATCTCAAAAAGGAGTTGTAAAAGAACAAATAAGTTTACCTTCAGAAACTTTTACAGTAACCGAAATGCTTGAATTTTGGTTTAAATACGCCCAACGATTAAATGATAAAGGACATATGATTATGGCATCGCTTTTAAGAATTAGCGATCCTAAATTAGAAGGTTTTAAAATCATATATGAATTACCGAACGAAGGCTCTAAAATTGATTTTGAGAAAGAAAAAAATGATCTTTTAGGATATTTAAGAGGTCATTTACACAATCACGACATCAGTATTGAAGTTGTTGTGAATGAAAAGATTAAAAGTAAAATAGCTTTTACAGCTCAGGATAAATACAACAGACTTAATGAAATTAATCCAAATTTAGAAATATTGAAAAAAATATTTGATTTGGAAATTTAGCCAAAAACAGGAAGAAACTTGTATCTTCAGCTTATTACATTAATCAAAATTAAATTAAACAAAAAAAATGTAATTTTTTGTCTTTAAAAAAAAGTTAAAAATTTGTAAAACCTTTTTCGTAAAAAAAAATCTCTTTTTAAATTTGTATTGAACTTTAAACAATCAATCATTTTAATAGTATTAATTATGTTTCGAAACGGCGCTTTATGGAACTTTACGTTGGCAATTGCTTTTACTTTTTTAGCTCAATTTAATTCTTTTTCACAAACAAATAAATTTTCACTTTCGGATAATGATACCCATAAAGATGATGTCATTATGACTTGGAGTAAAAACACCCCAGAAAGTGAAATGAAAGACGATATCAAAGCCATGTCTGATAAAGGTATCACTATAAAATATGATAATATAAAAAGAAATTTAAAAGAGGAAATTACCAGCATCAAAGTGGAATATTCAGACAGAAAAGGGAATAAAGGTTTATTAGAGTACAACAATCAAAAGCCAATTACTACTATTAAATTCTTCAAAAATGGAGATGAAATTGGTTTTGGAGAACCAATTGAAAGCAATAATTCACTTGCTGGAAATGATTTTATAAATGGATTTAGTAATCCTCAAAACCTTTTAAAGCAATTTAAATTGGGAGAAGAAGGTAAAGGTGCTCAGTCATTTAGTTTTAGTTTTCCTGATGAAGATGAAATCTATGGTCAATCAAAGTCAAAAATAATGATTCAAAAAGATGGAAAAAAACCATTAGTTATTGAAGATGGAATAATAACCAAAGGAGGAGATGATTATTCATCAGATGAACTAGAAAAAATTAAAAGTGAAAACAAAATTGAAGGTTTTATTGATAGTGACAGTAATTCAGGTAGCTTTGATTTGAGAAGTCAGGAAGGATTAGAAAAATATAAAATACAAATGCAAAAATTGAAGGGACAAATTAACAAATTGGTCCCTGATAAGGAGGAAATAGATGATTCAAAATCCGACTTTGAACAAACAAAAAAAGAGATGTTAAAAGCAAAAGAGGAAATGATTAATGCGAGAGAAGAACTTGAGAAAGCCAAAAAAGAAGTAGAAAACTCAAAATCTAAATTCAAAACTAAAAAAGTATAACCTCTAAAAGACCGTTCTTTAATGGTCTTTTTTTTTGAATGTGGTTTAAGGAGATCCAAACTGAGTTTCTTAACTATATTAAATAAATTTTTGTTAATAAAATTGTATCTGTAAGCTTTTAAAAAAAATACTCGCCACCTTTGAATTTTAGATTACTATTCAAAGTTTTATCCATGAGAAAATATAGCGTTAAAATTGAAAAAATATTTGAAAATGCAACTGCAATAATAACAAAAATATTAGGTAGTTCCATCACATTCCTATTAGCCTTTTGCCTGGTAATTTACTGGTGGTCAACCAATTTGTTTTCGTCAAATAATTGCCATCAAAATATAGGTGATATTATTTTTGGAGTTACATTTTTGAGTTTGTTTATTATTCAAAAATCATTTAATAGGTATTCTATTTTAATCAATTTAAAGCTAAATGAATTAGTTTCTTCAAACACAGAAGCCAATAACTCGGTTTTGAATACGCAAAAAAAAACTGAAAGTGAAATTACAGAATTGGTAAAGGAATATATAGAGGAAGAAGTTGAAGAAATTGAAAATTTTATAGTTCAAAATAAATAAAAATGAAAAAAACACTGATTTTTATCGCCTTTTTTTTATTGTTACTACCCACAAAAACATTTGCTTGGGGAGATAAAGGACATGAATTAGTTGCTAAAATAGCATTTAAGAAATTAAATAAAAAAACCAGAAAACTAGTTTTAAGTTTTCTTGACGGGATGAGTATTGAACAAGCAGCCACTTGGATGGATGATATCAAAAAAGATCATTCCTATGATAAATTAAAACCTTTACATTATGTGAATTTTGATAAAAATACAACTGTAAAAGACACGTGTTGCGATAACATTATTAATACTTTAACAACAATATTAAAAGATTTAAAGCACTATAAAGATTTCTCAAAAGACGAAGTTAAAACAAAATTATGCTATTTATTTCATTTAATAGGCGATTTGCACCAACCTCTTCATGTTGGCTATGCTAGTGACAAAGGCGGAAACTCATTTCAAGTAAATTTTAATGGAAAAGGAACCAATTTACACGGATTATTTGACTACGGAATTATTGAAAACAAAGGATTGAGCTTGAAAAATTGTTTGAAAAATAAAATATATTCTGAATTAGAATTAACAGAATTAAGCTCAGGAACGGTTGTTGATTGGGCTAAGGAATCAAGACATTTTTTAAATGAAATATACACAACAACTAATACAGTAGATGAAAAATATGTAGAACTTAACTATACTTTAATTAAAAATCAAATTCAAAAAGCAGGATTACGATTGGCAAATATTCTAAAAAGTGATTTTCAATAATAATACATCTATTTATTTTAAAGTATCTTATTTGTTTTCTGGAAATACAACTTCACCTTCCCAATTCATAAAGCCCCCTTCAAGGTTATAGGTTTTTTTAAAACCCATTTGATTCATGATGCTGCATGCTTGTGCGCTCCTTCCACCTGCTTTGCAATAAACATAATAGTTTTTAGTTTTATCTAATTCTTCTAATCTATAAATAAATCCTTGACCTTTATAAATATCGTTTAAAATTGCATTTGGGATAATTCCTTCATTCCATTCTTCCTCTGTTCTAACATCAAGAATTACTGGGTTTGTTTCATTTTCAAGATTCAATGCCCAATCGTGTTGAGATAAATTCATTGTTTAATTTTTTTTTCAAAAATAACAAATATGAATTATCATTCGATATTTATTTTAAAAAATCTTAACAAAATAATAACACACATTTGTATATACAAATGAAAATATGTAATACATTTGTACCTACAAAAATCATAAATTTATGAGAATTGAAGAAATCATTAAATCAAAAGCAATCATTGATGATGCCAAAAAGGTCATCTTAAATTTGAAGTACACTCAAAACGTAATTGCAGATAAATTTAATGAACTTCTAAAACCTCATGATTTGTCAAGCGAACAATATAATGTATTACGAATTTTAAGAGGCCAAAAGGGTTGTCCGGCAAATATGCATTTGATTCAGGAGCGCATGATTACCAAAAACAGCAACACTACTCGATTGATAGATAAATTGCTTTTAAAAGAATTGGTAACACGAGAAATTTGTCCTGAAAATAGAAGGAAAATAGAAGTTCAAATCACCAAAAAAGGAAATGATTTATTAGAAGAACTTGACCCAAAAGTTGTAGCGCATGAAAAAGAATTTTCAAGTAATTTAAGTCCGAAAGAAATAGAACAATTAAACAATCTTTTAGAAAAATACAGAACCCTTTAATAACAATAATCAATAAAACTATGAGTCAATTTAACGAAAATGCAAAATGGCGTTATGCAACCAAAAAATTTGATACTACTAAAAAAGTATCTGATAACGATTTAGCAACACTTAAAGAAGCAATTCAACTTTCTGCTTCTTCATTCGGTTTGCAATTATACAAAGTCATTATAGTTGAAAATCCAGAAATAAGAGCTCAGTTACAACCAGCATCTTGGGGACAAACTCAAATTGTAGATGCTTCACATTTACTAGTTTTTGCGAATCAAACAAAATTTGACGATACTGATGTTGATGCTTATATAAGCAATGCAACCAAAACTAGGAATTTACCTGAAGGATCATTATCCGGATTTGGAGATTACATGAAAGGTGCTTTAGCCAATATGCCTGAAGATTTGAGGCCAAATTGGACAGCAAAACAAACTTACATCGCACTTAGTAATCTTTTAAATGCTGCAGCTGAACTAAAAATTGATGTAACTCCAATCGAAGGATTTATTCCAACACAATATAATGAAATTTTAGGTTTAGATAAATTGAATCTAAATGCTGTTGTAGTTGCTGCTGTGGGTTATCGTCATATAGAAGATGACACGCAACATTATGCAAAAGTTAGAAAATCAAACGAAAATTTATTCCTAACATTATAATTAAACAATTTAATACATATATAAAAATGAAAAAATTAAAAACAATTACATTAGCATTATTAGTAGTAGTTTCAACAATTGCATCAGGGCAAGTCAAAAAGGTGGACGCATCAAAAAGTACCATCACTTGGATTGGAAAAAAAGTTACTGGTCAACACAATGGAACAGTAGCTTTAAAAGAAGGATCTTTAGTTTTTAAAGGAAATGCGTTAACTGGTGGAAACTTTACAGTTGATATGACAACATTAACTGGATCGGACATAACTGGAGATTACTTAGCTAAATTAAACGGCCACTTGAAATCAGAAGATTTCTTTGGCACTGAAAAACACCCAACATCTAAATTAGTTTTCAAAAAAATTGCAAATAAAGGTAAAGGTGTTTATACAGTAACTGCCGATTTAACAATTAAAGAGGTGACGGCACCAGTAACTTTTAACATCACTGTCAAAGATAATAATGCTACAACAACTTTTAAAATTGACAGAACTAAATACGATATTAAATTTCATTCTAAATCATTAATTGAAACACTTAAAGATCAAGTTATTGATGATGAATTTGAATTAACTGTTTCTCTAAAGCTCACATAATTAGTAAATTAATAGGAAAATAAAACCTTAGAGAGCCATCTTTAAGGTTTTTTTTACATCCCTTATATACTAACTTTATGATTATATTTGCGAGATGAAAAAAATTGTAATCATCGATAACTACGATAGTTTTACGTTCAACTTAGTCCATTATCTTGACGCATTAGATTGTGAGGTAATCGTACTTCGTAATGATGAATTTGAGCTTGAAGAACTAAAATCATTTGATAATATAATCTTATCTCCTGGACCTGGAATACCTTCTCAATCAGGACTATTAATTGATGTAATAAAAACCTATGCTTCCACAAAAAAAATACTCGGAATATGTCTTGGACTTCAAGCGATTGGCGAAGTATTTGGTGGGAAATTATTAAATTTAGAAACTGTTTTTCATGGAGTAGCTACTAAAATCACTTTAACTGTTGACGACGAAGTACTATACAATAACCTTCCAAAATCATTTCAAGCGGGACGCTACCATTCTTGGGTCATCGATACAGAAGATTTCCCAAAAGATTTAGAGATTACTTCAATTGCAGAAAAAGGAGAAATAATGTCTATTAGGCACAAAAAATACAATTTAAAAGGCTTACAATTTCATCCAGAAAGCATCTTAACACCACACGGGAAAACCATTTTATCCAATTGGATAAACGAATAAATCCTTAAAAGCAATAATTACAAATAAAAAAATTAGTTTTAATTATACCTAAAAAAATACTTTAATTAAAACTATATATTATTTTGAATTTAAATAATTTAAAACTAATGTATAGAAAATATCTATTATACATTTCAGGTTAATTTTGTGTTAATTTTAAATTAAACAAATGTTTAATTTAAACAAATGTTTAAATTTGTTACCGACTCAAACCAAAATAATTAAAATGGAACTGAATGACAAAAAGATAGAAA
>Ga0209499_1001116_pt1 | contig 19208 bp, 15 predicted proteins | sample C_130208_EF_Meta_FD_187306 | JGI IMG/M metagenome (GOLD analysis project Ga0209499, IMG submission 187306) | Freshwater microbial communities from Lake Croche, Canada to study carbon cycling - C_130208_EF_MetaG (SPAdes) (version 2) | ecosystem: Environmental > Aquatic > Freshwater > Lake...
CAGGCCACAGCACCGCCCGGTGACCTCTATGTCGTTGTGCATGTCGGTGTCGACCTCCGCTTCGGTCGCAAGGGACGAAACCTGACCACCACGGCGTCGATCAGCTTCCCCGATGCCGTCCTCGGATCGACGGTCACGGTCGACACCCTCGACGGCCCGGTCACGCTCAAGGTCCCGACCGGGACCGCTTCGGGCACGACGTTGCGGGTGCGCGGACGCGGCGTCCCCGAGGGGACAGGAAAGAAGGCGCATCCGGCCGGTGACCTGCTCGTCAAGATCGAGGTCCTCGTCCCTCGGAAGCTGACTGATGAGCAGCGGAGCGCTGTCGAGGCGCTTCGACTGGTGCTCGACCCGGTCGTCCTCGACGAGGCAGCGGCTGAGGATGTGACGGCATGAGTCCCGCCAAGGATGCCAGCAGAGCGGTCTACGTGATCTCGGTGGCGGCCGAGCTGGCGGGAGTGCACCCGCAGACGCTCCGAAACTATGAGCGGTCGGGCCTGCTCGATCCGACTCGGACGGCGGGAGGGTCTCGGCGGTTCTCCGAGCACGACCTCGATCGACTCCGTCGGATCCAGGAGCTCACCAGCGAGGGTCTCAACCTCGAAGGGGTCCGACGGGTCTTGGCCCTTGAACTCGAGGCCGACGAGCTTCGACGCCAGGTCGCGGCGCTGCGCGACGAGCACCGCCGGGCGATCGAGGAGCTGCGTCGCAGCATGCGCCGAGAGATCGTCCCGCTGAACCAGTCGATGTCGCTCTATCGCGGGACCGTGCGGCGAGGGCGTTGAGCACCAGACCGGCGGACCGACGCAGAACGAGACGCAACGAGAGGAACCACGATGGCGATTGATCCAGAGCGCTGGACCAACAGGACGAGGGAGGCCTTTCAGGCCGGCTTGACCCAGGCCACGGCTGCCGGTCATGCCGAGGTGGTGCCGGCCCACGTGCTTGCCGCCATCTTGGCCCAGGGCGACGGGATTGCCCCGCCGCTGCTGCGTCGCTTGGAGATCGACCCGACGGTGGTCGCTCGCGACCTTGGATCGTCACTCGGCTCGCTGGCTCGCGGGGTCGGTGGCTCTGAGCCCACCATGAGCCGGAGCCTGCGCGAAGGCCTCGAACAGGCCGCAGAGCTCGCTCAGGAGATGGGCGACGAGTACGTGTCGATCGAGCACCTCCTGCTGGTGTTCGCCGCCGACCTCGGCACCACCCGAGAGGCCCTGCTCGCGGCCCTCCGCGAGGTACGGGGCTCAGCCCGCGTGACCTCGGCCGATCCCGAGGACACCTTCAAGTCACTCGAGAAGTATGCCCGGGACCTCACGGCGCTGGCGGCGAAGTCGAAGCTCGATCCGGTCATCGGCCGCGACGAGGAGATTCGCCGGGTGATCCAGGTGCTGTCACGGCGGACCAAGAACAACCCGGTCTTGATCGGCGAGCCCGGGGTCGGCAAGACCGCCATCGTCGAGGGCCTCGCCCTGCGCATCGTCGAGGGCGATGTCCCCGAGAGCCTCCGCAACAAGCGGGTCATGGCCCTCGATTTGGCTTCGATGGTGGCGGGTGCGAAGTACCGCGGCGAGTTCGAGGAGCGACTCAAGGCCGTCCTCAAGGAGATTGAGGACGCCCAGGGCGAGATCATCACCTTCATCGACGAGATCCACACCATCGTCGGCGCCGGCGCGGCCGAGGGCGCCATGGACGCTGGCAACATGATCAAGCCACTGCTGGCCCGCGGCGAGTTGCGTCTCGTCGGGGCGACCACGCTTGATGAATACCGCAAGTACATCGAGAAGGATGCCGCCCTTGAGCGGCGCTTCCAGCAGGTCTTCGTCGGCGAGCCGTCGGTCGAGGACACCGTGGCCATCCTGCGGGGGCTCAAAGAGCGCTACGAGGTCCACCACGGCGTTCGGATCCAGGATGCCGCGCTCGTGGCGGCGGCGACCCTGTCGGACCGCTATGTTACGGGACGCTTCCTGCCTGACAAAGCCATCGACCTGATGGATGAGGCGGCGAGCAAGCTGCGCATTGAGATCGACTCGATGCCCACCGAGCTCGACGTGGTCATTCGCAGGATGCGCCAGCTCGAGATCGAGAAGCTCTCGCTTGAGAAGGAGACAGACGCCGCGTCGGCCGAGCGCCTTGCCAGCCTCGAGGCCGAGCTGGCCGAGCTCGGAGAGCAGTCGGACGAGATGACGGCCCACTGGCAGGCCGAGAAGACCACGATCGATGAGATCCGCGACCTCAAGCAGTCGCTCGAGGATCGCCGCGGCGACGCGGATCGCCTCGAGCGCGAGGGCGACCTCGCCGGTGCCTCGGCCATCCGCTACGGCGAGGTCCCGGACCTCGAGGGACGGATCGAGGAGGCCACCACGGCGCTGGGTGCCCTCCAGGAAGGTCAGCGCTTCTTGAAAGAGGAGGTCGACGCGGAGGACATCGCCGAGGTCATCAGTCGAGCCACCGGCGTGCCGGTGAGCCGGATGCTCGAGGGCGAGGTGGCCAAGCTCATCGCCATGGAGTCGCTGCTCCACTCACGCGTCGTTGGCCAGGATGATGCCGTCGAAGCAGTGGCCAATGCCATCCGCCGGAGCCGTTCAGGCCTGTCGGACCCCAACCGGCCGATCGGATCCTTCTTGTTCATGGGTCCCACCGGCGTCGGAAAGACCGAGCTGGCACGAGCGCTGGCCGAGTTCCTCTTCGACGATGACAAGGCCATGGTCCGCATCGACATGAGCGAGTACATGGAGAAGTTCTCCGTCTCTCGGCTCGTTGGAGCTCCTCCGGGCTATGTGGGCTACGAGGAAGGTGGCCAGCTCACCGAGGCGGTGCGCCGTCGCCCCTATGCCGTGGTGCTGCTCGACGAGCTCGAGAAGGCCCATCCGGACGTCTTCAACATCCTGCTCCAGGTCCTCGAGGACGGTCGCCTGACTGATGGTCAGGGCCGGACCGTCGACTTCACCAACGTGGTGCTGATCATGACGTCGAACATTCCCGGGGAGCCCCGTGATCATTTCAAGCCAGAGTTCGTCAACCGGATCGACGAGATCGTCCGCTTCCGGTCGCTGACCGAGGAGGACCTCGCCACCATCGTCGGCATCCAGCTCTCGTGGCTCCGGGGACGGTTGGCCGAGCGGCGGCTGAGCCTCGAGGTCTCGGCCGCCGCCGAGCTGGCGCTGGCCAAGGCGGGATTCGATCCCGACTACGGCGCCCGACCGCTGCGTCGGGTGATTCAGCGTCAGGTCGAGGACCCGCTCGCCCTCAAGCTGCTTGAGGGGGCCTACCTCGAGGGCGACACAGTGCGGCTCGACGTCGTCGATGGGGACCTAGTGCTCGGCTGAATTGACGAGCGGCCCGATTTCTCTTCGATGAGCGCTCGGAGATACTCGAACCACGGCGAAGCACGTGGTCGAGATCGGCTGCCCTTGGTCGAGATCGGCTGCCCTTGGTCGAGATCGGCAAGGTGCAGTTCACGCACGCACTCGAGGTCCAGTGTCGCCTGGCCAAGGCCGGTCACCTCCGGCGCAAGATTCCTGGCCTCCACGGCGCCGCAGCGGTTGAGTCCATCGGGGCTACGAACCGTCAGCATGAGGGAGATTTCGTCATGATCGCGGTGATCGCCGGCCAGGACGTCGAGTGGGTGGCTCCGGCTGGTTGGATCGGCTGACCTCGTCGACTCGGAAGCACCAGCATCACCAGCGTGCTGGCTGGCCGCTCGGCCGCCCATACTGACCTGCTCGACGAAGAGTCGGACCGCCTCGTGCGATTAGGATCAGACATGCCCACCGTCGTCCAACAAGGAGCTTCACGTGCCGGCAACTGTCGTGGTCGGAACCCAGTGGGGCGATGAGGGCAAGGGCAAGTTGACCGACCTGCTCTCCGCAGAGATGGATGTCGTCGTCCGCTACCAGGGCGGCCACAACGCCGGCCACCGCATCGTGGTCGAGGGCGAGGCCTTTGCCCTCCAACTGATTCCCAGCGGGATCCTCTATCCGAGCGTCACTCCGGTCATCGGCAATGGCGTGGTCGTCGACCCGTCGGTCCTGCTCGAGGAGATTGACGTCCTCGAGGCCAAGGGCGTCGACACCTCGAACCTGCTCGTCAGCGGCAATGCGCACCTGATCATGCCGTACCATCGCGAGCTCGATCGGGTGACCGAGCGCTTCCTCGGCAAGGCCGCCCTCGGCACCACCAAACGGGGGATCGGCCCGACCTATGCCGACAAGGCGACCCGGGTCGGACTGCGGGTCCAGGACCTCCTCGACGAGAAGATCTTCCGCCAGAAGCTCGAGCTCGTGCTGAAGGAGAAGAACGCCCTGCTCGCCAAGGTCTACAACCGCCTGCCGTTCAACGCCGACGAGATTGCCGACTTCTACCTCGGCCAGCTCGCGCCGCGCATCTCCCCGATGGTGGCCGACACGGTGGGCTTCCTTCACGATGCCCTCGCGCAAGGTCGCAACATCCTGCTCGAGGGCGCCCAGGCGACCTTCCTCGACCTCGACCACGGCACCTACCCCTTCGTGACCAGTTCGAACCCAGTGGCCGGCGGCGCCTGCACCGGATCGGGGTTGGGTCCGCGCGACCTGTCGTCGATCGTGGGCATCGCCAAGGCCTATGTGACCAGGGTCGGTGCCGGACCCTTCCCCACTGAGGTCTTCGACGACCTTGCCACCCTGCTCGTCGACCGGGGTCACGAGTACGGCACCAACACCGGCCGCATGCGCCGCTGCGGCTGGTTTGACGCCGTCATGGCCCGCCAGGCCGTCCGGCTGAACTCGCTGACCGAGGTGGCATTGACCAAGCTCGACGTCCTCGACACCTTCGAGACCATCAAGGTCTGCGTCGGCTACGAGGCTGACGGCGTGCGCTACGACTACCCGCCGTATCACCAGTCGGTGCTCCACAAGGTCACGCCGATCTACGAGGAGCTCCCGGGCTGGACCACCGACCTGACGTCGATGACCTCCTTCGAGGAGATTCCCCAGGCGGCTCGCGACTATGTGGCCTTCTTGTCCGAGCAGATCGGCGTGCCCGTGCGCACCGTCGGCGTCGGTCCGGGCCGAGAGCAGTTCGTCACCTTCCCCGCCCCGTGAGCCGCCGGGTCCTGGTCGTCGGCGCCGGAGGCCGCGAGCACGCATTGGCGCGGGCGCTGTGTGCCAGCGGGGCTGACGTCGTGGTCGCACCGGGCAACCCCGGAATGCCGGCAGAGATGGCCACGGGAACGATCTCGATCGACGCGAGACCGCCGGAGGAGATCGAGGCCGACTTGGTGGTCGTGGGTCCCGAGGTCCCTCTGGTCGACGGCCTCGCCGATCGACTGCGCGCCGCGGGACGGCTGGTGGTGGGTCCCGGAGCAGACGGGGCGAGGGTCGAGGGATCCAAGGCCTACATGAAGGAGCTGCTGGTGGCGGCCGGGGTGCCCACGGCACGGCACTGGACCGTCGAGGACCCCTCCGAGGCGGCGATCATCTTGGCTGATCTCACTCCTCCCTATGTCATCAAGACCGACGGGCTGGCGGCGGGCAAGGGCGTCCTTGTCACCGATGATCTGGCCGAGGCCTTGGCGGACGTGGCTGACAAGCTCTCAGGAGAGAGCTTCGGTGTTGCTGGCACCACGGTGGTGATCGAGGAGGGACTGACTGGCCCGGAGTGCTCGCTGATCGCCTTGTGCGACGGCACGCGTGCTGTGGCCTTCGCCCCGGCCCAGGACTTCAAGCGGATCTTCGACGGCGATGTCGGACCCAATACCGGAGGCATGGGGGCGTATTCGCCCATGCCCGGACTGACGGCGACCCAGATCGATGAGCTGATGGACGTCGCAGTGCGACCGACCCTCTCCGCCCTGCGAGCCGCCGGTGTTGACTACCGCGGGCTGCTCTATGCCGGTCTCATGCTGACGCCGTCGGGCCCCAAGGTGATTGAGTTCAACGTGCGCTTCGGTGACCCCGAGGCCCAGGTGATTCTGCCCCGGGTGACCGGAGACCTCGTCGAGGTGCTCCGCCAGGCGGCTGCCGGCGAGCTCGTGGACACGCTGTCGTTCTCCCAGGAGGCAGCCGTGACCGTGGTCGTCGCTGCCCAGGGCTACCCGGCCGCTCCCGTCACCGGCGCTCCGATCTCTGGCCTCGGAGCCGACGGCCAGCTCGCTGAGCCCCGGCTCGGCGTCACCATCTTCCACGCCGGAACTGCTCGGCCAGATCCCGATGGCCCGTTCCTCGTCAATGGCGGTCGGGTGCTGACAGTCACGGCGCTCGGTCCCACGATCGCCGCTGCCCGCATCGCCGCCTACGCGGCAGCCGACACCATCGAGTTCGAGGGGCGACAGCTCCGATACGACATCGCGGCGAGGGCCGCAGAGGAGGAGGCACGATGATCCCGCGCTATTCACCCAAGGACATGGCGGCCCTGTTCAGCGACGAGGCTCGCTTCGGGGCCATGCTTGAGGTTGAGCTGCTCGCCGCCGAGGCGCTGTCGCAGCTGGGCATCGTCCCGGTGGCCGATGCCGCCGCCTGTCGCACGCGAGCTCCCGAGATCGACGCAGCCTTCGTGGCCGATGTTGACGCCCGAGAGGCCATCACCAACCACGACACCGCTGCCTTCGTGGACATCGTCCAGGACCGGATCGGCGCCCCTGAGGGGACGTGGATTCACTATGGCCTGACCTCCTCCGACGTGGTGGACACTGCGCTGTGCTGGCAGCTGGCCAAGGCGGCTGACCTGTTGATCGAGGCCTCGACCGAGTTCGTGGCCGTGCTCGTTCGGCGGGCCCGGGAGCTGATCGACGTCCCCGTGGTGGGCCGGACCCACGGCATGCACGCCGAACCGACGACCTTCGGGGCGAAGATGGCGCTGTTCGCCCTCGCTGCGGAGCGCGACCGTGAGCGGCTGGTCCGGGCCCGGGCGGCGATTGCCGTTGGGAAGCTCTCGGGGGCCGTGGGGACGTACTCGAACATCGACCCATCGGTCGAGGACTTCGTCTGCGAGGCATTGGGTCTCACGCCGGTCCCCGCCACCCAGGTCATCGCCCGGGACCGCCATGCCGAGCTGCTGTGGGCGATCGCGGCGACCGGGGCCACCATCGAGCATCTGGCCACCGAGGTCCGTCACATGGCGCGATCGGAGGTCGGCGAGGTCGAAGAGGCGTTCGCTCCGGGCCAGAAGGGTTCGTCGGCCATGCCGCACAAGCGCAATCCGATCCTCTCCGAGCGGCTCTGCGGGCTCGCTCGGGTGCTCCGGGGCTACCTCGGTGCCGGACTCGAAGACGTGGCGTTGTGGCATGAGCGAGACATCTCGCACAGCTCGGTCGAGCGCGTCGTCCTGCCAGACGCCTGTTTGCTGGCCCTCTATGTTCTGCGCAAGGCAACCGGCCTCGTCGACGGCCTCGTGATCAATGACGAGCGTGCCCTGCGCAACCTCAATGAGGGGAGCCTCGGCCTCGTCTACAGCCAGTCGGTGCTGCTGACCCTCATCGATCACGGGATGACCCGTGACGATGCCTATCGGATCGTGCAGCGTGCTGCCCGCTCGGCCGTCGAGTCACGAGAGCAGTTCCGAGGGATTGTCGAGGCCGATGCCGAGGTGACCCTGAGCGTTGCGGAGCTCGACCGGGCCTTCGACCTCGACCGGATGCTCACCCACCGCCACCGCTACCTGACCGCCCTCGAGGGGATCACGGTCTGATGGCGGCCAGCCTCGCCGACCTCGGGCTCGAGCCCATCCACACCGGCAAGGTCCGCGAGCTCTACGCCCTCGGCGAAGACCGGCTCTTGATGGTGGCCTCTGACCGGATCAGCGCCTTTGACGTGGTGATGGGTGAACCCATCCCCGACAAGGGCCGGGTCCTCACCGCCATGACGGCCTTTTGGTGTGCCGAGCTCGGCGATGCAGCCCGAGGGTCGCTGCTCAGCTGCGATCCCGAGGTGATCGACGAGGCAGTGACGGGGTTTGCCGGACTCGGCGATCTGCACGGCCGGACCATGCTGGTCCGACGAGCCGAGATGCTCCCGCTCGAGTGCATCGTGCGAGGATTCCTGGCCGGCCAGGCCTGGGAGGAATATCGGGAGCATGGGACCATCCATCACATGGCCGCTCCCGCTGGGCTGACCCTGGCCAGCCGACTCCCCGAGCCGATCTTCACCCCATCGACCAAGGCGGAGGAGGGGCATGATGAGAACATCGACATCGCCACCGCGGCCGGCATCGTGGGCGAGGCCCGCCTTGCCGAGGCATCGTCGCTGTGTCTCCGGCTCTTCGCCGCTGCCACCGAACGGGCCGCCGCTGCCGGCCTGATCCTGGCCGATACCAAGTTCGAGCTCGGCGTGATCGACGGACACCTGGTGCTGTGCGACGAGGTCGTGACCCCGGACTCGTCGCGGCTCTGGCCAGCTGACGAGGTGGTCGAGGGCGAGACGCCACCGGCCTTCGACAAGCAGCCGTTCCGGGACTGGCTGAGCGCCCAGGACTGGGATCGCACGCCCCCGCCTCCGGCGCTCCCTGACGAGGTGGTGGCCACCACATCGGCCCGCTACGTCGCCGCATACGAGCGCATGACCGGGAGGCACCTCAGCGATTGGTATGGTGGCCGGAAATGAGGTTCCTCGCCCACGTCGACGTCCGTCTCCGCCATGGGATCGCAGATCCCGAGGGCGCGACCATCCTGCGGGCACTGCCCGCCCTGGGCTTCACGTCCGTCGCCTCGGTGGAGTCTGGCCGCAGCTTCAGAGTCGAGCTCGACGCTGCCGACCTCGAGGCAGCACGATCGATGGCCGCCTCGCTCGCTGATCGGCTTCTGGCCAACCCGGTGATCGAGGAGAGCGTCATCGAGGTGGAACCGCTCGGATGAGCGCATCGATCGGCGTCATCGTCTTCCCCGGCACCAACTGTGAGCACGATGCGGTTGGGGCGGTCGACGCCCTTGGTGGTGAAGGTCGGCTGATCTTCCACACCGACACATCGCTCGGCCAGCTCGACGGGCTGATCCTGCCTGGAGGGTTTGCCCACGGCGACTACCTGCGTCCCGGTGCCATCGCTCGGTTCAGCCCCATCATGGAGGCTGTCCGAACCTTTGCGGAGGCCGGCGGACCGGTGGTGGGCATTTGCAATGGCTTCCAGGTGTTGTGTGAGGCCCACCTGCTCCCCGGAGCGTTGCAGAAGAACCGAGGCCTGACGTTCCTCTGCCAGCCGAGCGAGCTCGAGGTGGTCTCGACGTCGTCGGTCCTGACGTCGTCTGCCACGGTGGGGCAGCGGCTGTCGGTGCCGATCAATCACTTCTCGGGCAGCTACACCTGCGACCTCGACACCCTGCGCCAGCTCGAGGCCCAGGACCGGATCGTGCTGCGTTACGTGGACAACCCCAACGGATCGATCGACTCGATCGCCGGAATCTCCAACGAGGCGGGCAATGTGGTCGGACTCATGCCGCACCCTGAGCGAGCGGTCTCGTCGCTGCTTGGGTCCGAGGACGGAGCTGTCCTGCTGCGCTCGTTCCTTGGAGCGGCAGCCGCAGCCACCGTCGGCTGACGGTGGCTGGGCTCCGCTGGGCTACGAGCGGCGGGTGCGCTTGATCCCGGCCTTGACGAGCACTGAAGGCTCGACCCCGGCGTCGCGCCAGGTCGAGTAGTCGATGCCCTTTCGGCTCCCATAGGGACCGGCGGCCTTGATGAACGCCTTTTCGAGCGTCTTGAGGTCGAGCTTGGTGGCGAGACGGTTGAACTCCACCTCGAGATCCTTGCGCTCCTGGCGCAGCAGCAGGGCCTGGAGGGCATCGCTGCCCTCGAGCTCGGTGTCGATCGCCTTGATGCGGCGCTGGACCGACTCGGGGGTGCGCTTGCGTCCACGCTTGCCGCGGGTGGCGGAGATGGCCTCGAGATAGCGACGAACCGCAGCACCCTCGCGTCGACCCTGGGCCAGAGCCTCCTTGTGCTCCTTGCTCATCTCTGTCTTCTGTGCCGCCATTTCAACTCCTTGTTCCGTAGTTCTTGGTTTATTGGGATCAGATCATGGTAAAGAATTGATCTGTCATTTCTCTTATCTTATAGGTAAATCACGTAGACAAAAGTCATGGAGGGACAGGGGGGCCTCTCTAAACTGATGAAGAATGCGATCCGGAGTTTCTCCAATGCGGGAGTGTGCATCCATAATTTCTGCAAGTTCATGTACCGATGCGGTGAAGCCAACCTGGTGGTTGAATTTCAAGCAGTTCATCGCCAGGTTGGTTCCATGAGCGAGACGTGAGCGGAGAACACGATGAACAACGGTCGGCTGAAGCCGGGGGACCTGCGCGGACCGGGGTCCTCGGGTCCTCGTGGTGGGCGATAGGTTTGGCCTATGGCCGCGTCGAGCTCCCCTGACCAACCGCTACACCGCGCCCTCGGGCTCACGGACACCGAGCTTGAGGACATCATCTCCGTCCTCGGCCGAGAGCCCAACCCCCTTGAGCTCGCCCTCTACGGTGTCATGTGGTCAGAGCACTGCTCGTACAAGTCCTCCCGCATCCACCTCAAGCGCCTCCCGACCACCGGAGACAAGGTGCTCGTGGGCCCGGGCGAGAACGCGGGGGTGATCGACGCCGGCGATGGCATCGCCATCGCCATCCGCATCGAGTCGCACAACCACCCCTCCGCCATCGAGCCCTACCAGGGTGCGGCCACCGGAGTCGGCGGCATCTTGCGTGACATCTTCACGATGGGTGCCCGCCCGCTCGCCGTCATGGATCCGCTGTTCTTCGGCACCCCAGACGATGCCCGGCAGCGCTGGCTGATCGAGGGCGTGGTCTCGGGGATCTCGGGCTACGGCAACTCCGTTGGCGTGCCCACCATCGGTGGCGAGCTGACCTTCGACCCCTGCTATCAGACCAATCCGCTCGTCAACGTGCTCTGCGTCGGGGCCCTCCCTGTCGAGCGCCTGGTCCTCGGCATCGCCTCAGGCACCGGGAACCTTGCCGTGCTGCTCGGTTCGGCCACGGGACGCGACGGCATCGGAGGGGTCTCGGTCTTGGCCTCGGCCGGCTTTGAAGGCGAGGACGGCGCCGCCAGCCTCGATGAGTCGAAGCGACCGGCCACCCAGGTCGGTGACCCCTATGAGGAGAAGCGCCTGATCGAAGCCTGCTTGGCCCTGCTCGACGAGAAGCTCGTGGTCGGGATCCAGGACCTTGGCGGTGGCGGTCTGGCGTGTGGAACCTCCGAGCTCGCCGCTCGAGGACGGGTCGGCATGGACGTCGATGTCGACGCCATCCCCCGGCGCGAGCCCGGCATGGAGCCTTGGGAGGTCATGACGTCAGAATCTCAGGAGCGGATGCTGGCCATCGTCACCCCTGAGTCGCTGCCGATGGTGATCGAGCTCTGTGGTCGATGGGAGGTGGCCGCCACGGTCATCGGCCAGGTCACCGAGCCGGACTATGACGAGGCGGGCGAGCCGGTGGGCATGCTGCGTCTGCACGCGGGGGGTGCGGTCGTCGGCGAGGTTCCGGCAGCCTCACTGGCCGATGAGGCCCCCCTCTACGAGCGCCCGCTGGTCGAGCCGGCGAACCGAGCAGCCCGGGCCGCCATCGATCCGTCGGCCTCGGTGGAAGAAATCGATATCGCCGATGCCCTGCTGTCGTTGCTGCTTGACCCCATTCCCGTCTATCGCCAGTACGACCACCAACTCTTCTTGAACACGGTCATCGGCCCCGGAGCCGACGCCGCCCTGCTCCGCCTCGCTGGGCCTGGCCTGCCGGCTTCGAGTCGGGGAATGTCGTTGTCGACCGATTCGAACCCCCGCTGGGGCTCGCTCGATCCCCGGGCTGCCACCGCGGCGACGGTGGCCGAGGGCGTGGCCAACCTGGCCTGCACGGGAGCCGTGCCGGAGGCCGTGGTGAACTGCCTCAACTTCGGCAATCCTGAGCACCCGGAGGTCATGTGGCAGCTGTCGGAATCCATCGACGGGATGGCCGATGCCTGCCGGGCCCTCGGCCTGCCGGTCATCGGCGGCAATGTCAGCCTCTACAACGAGTCCGGTGGTTCTGACATCGACCCGACGGCCGTGATCGGCACCCTGGGCCTCGTCGAACACCTCGTCGAGCGGCCGCCGTCGGTGGGCTGGTCAGAAGGGGAGACCGTGCTGCTGCTCGGGGCGGATGACGCCGGATTGCTCGGTGGGAGCCAGCTGGCGGTGGACTACCTGAACAACCGTGACGGACGGCTGTTCGACCTCGACCTCGCCGAGTTCGCCACCACCGCAGCACTGGTGGCCGGGATGGTGGCGGAGCACGCCGCTGGCCGCCCGGGCCTGCTGGGCTCGGTCCATGATGTCGGCTCGGGCGGCATGGCCGTTGCCCTGGCCGAGATGGCTATCGCCGGTGACGTGGGAGCCACGGTGTCCACCGGGGTCTCGACGGCGGGGCTGTTCTCCGAGCGACCCGGCCGCTTCCTCGTGACCTCGACGGACCCGGAGGCAGTCGCTGCCCAGGCCGAGATCGCCGGCGTGCCCTGCCGGGTGCTCGGTCACACCGGGGGAGACTCGCTCATCCTCATCGGCCAGCTCGATCTCGCGGTCAGCACGCTCGCACAGCGCTCGGCAACGGCCCTCGAATCGGCCCTCGACGCCGCTGGCTGATCAGCAGGGAGCGTCGGGCTCGACCCGGCGAGAGCGCAGCTCGGCGATGGCCGTGTCGGGCACCTTGAGCTCCCGGTCGGTGCCGCGCGAGAAGCGCATCCCGATCCCGATCTCTAGGTCCTTCTTCTTCTCGCCGTGATAGTCCGAGCCGCCCGTGGCCACGAGGCCATGGGTGCGGCAGAGGTCGAGCAGCAGGGCGGTCTCTTCGGGCGAGTTGCGTGAGTAGTAGGCCTCGGCGCCGGAGACGCCCGCCGCAGCCATCTCGGCGAAGATCGGCTCGAGGATGTCATGCTTGTCGGCCAGGGTCAGGGTCGACCCGTCCTTGGGGGCTTTGCAGAAGGTCAGGATCGGGTGGGCGAGCACGGTCACGGCGTTCGATGCCGTCGCCGCCAGCGTGGCTGCCGCCGGGGTGATGTTGGCCTTCGCGATGTAGCCCCGGGCGGAGGCGTCGAGGACGCCGTCGAAGACCTCCTGCATGGTGGCGAAGCTCGTCGGCAGGTCGGGGAAGGCGACCTCGGGGGCGTCGCACCCGGGCGGGTAGGCCTCGAGGAACGCCTCGGCGAAGTGCGGCCGGCCGGCCTCGCCGAGCGGCTTGTTGGCGATCTCGGCCACCCGACGCTTCTTGATCTTGGTGTAGCCGAGCTCCTGGAGGAGCCTGATCAGCTTGACATTGCGGTTGTCGCGGTCGTCGCGAAGCTCGGCCAGCATGGACTGGACCGGCGAGTGCGGGTCGTCGCCGACGAAGTAGCACAGCACGTGGGTGCTCGTCCCGGTCGCCTCGTGCTTGCAGGAGATCTCACAGCCGGGGATGAAGTCGATGGAGGTACCGCGCTCGGCGTTGAGGTCATCGAGGGCGGAGCGGAAGCGGGCATTGCCCTCGGTGGTGTCGTGGTCGGTCAGGGCCACGGCGGTGAGGCCGACGGCCTGGGCGTAGCGGGCCATCTGGCTAGGCCGGTCGCTGCCGTCGGACTTCTTCGAGTGCATGTGGAGGTCGATCACGCCTCTGACCGTATCGCCCCGGTGTCGCCAGCGACCAGCGGGCTCAGCGCTTGAGGCTACGGCACAGGGCCGTCGAGGAGCGGACGAGGTGGCCGGCGACGGTCACCCCGCCGTCGTGGCTGCCGTGGGTGAGCACGATCCCGGGACCCGAGCCGGCCACCGGTCGGGCGATCACCTGCTTGCCATCCGAGCCCAGCGCGGTGCCCTGCCACCAGACCCGCAGCGAACCGAGGTGGGGATCGGCCATCACGCGGATTGCGTAGCGGTGCCCCGCCATCAGCGGGGCATAGCCACCTGTGGTCGAGGGCCAGATGAGGTCCGGGTGCCCGGCGTCGAGCAGGGCGAGGGTGGCGATCTGTCCGGCCACGTGCCGCAGGACCAGGCGGGCCCGACCGAAGGCGAAGAGGGGCACGTCGGTGGCCAGGACGCTGTGGGGAGCACCGTGGAGCGTCACGGTGATCTCCGAGACGACCCCCGGGCCCTGTTCGACCGGCAGGAAGGTGGCGTGCTGGAGCTGCTCGGCGGGGATGGAGGAGAAGTCGTTGCCGTTCGACACGTAGAGGCCGGAGCAGTGGTCGACGTCGTAGAGGCTGCCCAGCGGGGCCCAGGTTGGGAGGCTCGTGGCTCGATGGACGGCCGCTGACAGCGAGCCGAGGGAGCGGTCCCGCTGGAGGGTGACCAGCTTCACCACCTGAGCCTGGGTCCAGTGCTCGGTGGGGGCGGCGGCGATGCCGCAGTTGATCGCCACGCTGGCCGCGGCCAGGACGACCATGGCCACCACCCCAACCCGACGAGCCCGGGTGCTCGATCGGTCGAGGCGACGCAGAACGACCAGTGCGCCGATGGTGCCGCTCACGATCAGCAGCGGGAGAAAGTCGGCGAGGTAGCGAGTGCAGAGGAATCCCCGCAGCAAGACGCCCACCGTGGCGGCGGCACCGGCGACCAGCAGGGGCCACGCAGGGGCCAGCGACCGCCGGGTCCGCCGGGCGACGGCCGTGGCGATTCCGACGAGGCTGAGGAGGAACAGCAGGGGCATCGACGGCGGTAGGCCGGCGGTCAGCAGGGTCTGGTCGAGGTGCGCCCCGGCCAGCGCGGCGGGCGGCGAGGTGGGCAGGGTGACGAAGGGGAAGATGCCGCTGACGCTGAGGCCGAGGGGGTTGAGGTAGGCGGCGAGGGTCGTCGGCAGGAAGGACAGCCCCATCTCGCTGCCCCCGTGGGCGACGAGGAACGCCCGGTGGGCGGGGTTGGCGGCCACCCAGACCTGCCGGGTCATGGGCAGGGAGAACACCGTGCCGAACTTGAGCTCCATGATCACCACGCTGGCCAGGAGCGATGCCAGGCCGGCACCGATCACCGCCGCACCCACCCGGCGGCCGGTCTGGTCGCGATGGGTGACGAGGAGTCGGATCCCCACGAGGACCGCGGCGATGACCGCCGCCCATCCGGTGGTCGGCCGGGTCAGCACCAGGGCACCGACGGCGATCAGCACGCCGCCGGCCCGAAGGAGGCTCGGTCGGGTGGACACTGCCAGGAGGGCGACCATGGACCACGAGGACAGGGCCACGGACCAGGCGAGATCCTCGGAGTAGACGGCGGGGTTGGAGGCGAGGTTGACGAGCACCGAGCCCGAGAGGATGGCCAGGCTCAGGGCGACGATGCCGAGCTGCTCGGTACGACCCATGGTGGTCCCGCGGCGGAGCAGGGAGCGCACGCCGAGGACCAGCGGAGCGAGGGAGGCGGCGAGCAACAGCCAGGCGGCGATCATCATCGGGGCCGTCAAGGCGGTGAGCGTGATGTCCGGGGCGACGAGCAGGATGGGGATCCGCAGCAGGGACGGGAGGATGCCGAAGTAGCTATAGGTGTGACCGTGGACCACGAAGCCCTCGATGCCGAGGCTCCCAGGCCGAACCCAGAGGTGGCCGTGGATCATGGCCTGGGCCTGGAGGGTGTAGGTGCTCGACGGCGACTCCGAGCGAGTCAGCGACACCGAGCCGCTGAAGAGGTCGAGCAGCGCCCACAGGTAGAAGGGCGCGGCCAATGCGGTCCCCACCGCGGTGGCCACCCATGTGGCGCGCCGCGCCGTGGGGGCGGCACGTCGGTGGTCGGCACGGCTCGCGGCGACGGGCGCCTCAGCCATGGACTCGCAACTGACAACGGGCCATGTCCGATCCGCTACCGGTTGCTCGGATGGCGACGGGGCCACCGGAGGGGCGCCCGACCGCCGGGCCCGAGCCCAGGTGGAGGTGATCGACGATCGCCATCGGGGAGTCGCCGGGGTGGGCGCCATGCCAGGTCACGGCGACGACCGCGGCGCCGGTGGCCATCCGGCTCAGCGAGAGGCTCGCCGACCAGAGGTCGAACAGGACCCAGATGAACGCCACCGCTGCTGCGGCGGCTCCGACGAGCAGGGCGAGGGTGAACCGACCCTGATCTGGAGCGATGCTCGAGCGCCCGACCTCCGTCATGCTGCTCGACTGCTCGGCCCGGGTCATCGAACGGAATCTAGCCCTCACCTCCGCAACTGGGGCTCACCCACGGCCCTTTGCCGCCCGGCGCGACCTACCATGAGCCCGTGGACCAGCAGGCCAGGGCGCAGCACCGTCGTCGGTCCGGCGCGAAGGTCGGCCGGTGGCTCACCCCGGTCGCCTTCCTCGCCGTCGCCGTCCCATACCTCGTGGCACTGGTCCGGACGATGGTCACGGCCGGAGCGACCATCACGCTGCCTGATGATCTGGCCTTGATCGACCTCCACGTCCGTCGGGCGATGACCCTGCGCCAGCAGCTCGGTGTCTTTGACCACGATGGATGGAACCATCCGGGCCCGGCCTACTTCTACGCCCAGTCCCTCGTCTACCGGATCCTTGGTGACCGACCCGCCTCATTGTTTGCCGGGGCTGTGCTGCTGAGCGGCTTGTCGGCTCTCGCTGCCCTGTGGGTGGTGCGCCGCCGGACCACGCCGACCCGCACGATTCTCGTGTCCATCGTGCTGTGCTGGCTCGGCATCATGCTGTGCGCCCATGGTCCGGGCGCCATGACCTATTCGGAGGGTCCGCTCGGCGCCCTGGTCAGCCCGTGGAACCCAATGGTGGTGATCCTGCCGTTGTTTCTCCTGCTCCTGCTGAGCGCGGCATCGCTCGACGGATCGAGGCTCAGCGTCCTTGGAGCCGCGCTGGTGGGGTCGGTGATCCTGCAGGCCAACATCTCGTCAGGGCCGCTGGCCGTCGGTTTGGTCGGTGTGGCCGGCATCGGAGGCATCGTCTCGCTTGTGATGGGGCGAGGCACTCGGAGGCCGACGACCTGGCGGACCCGGTCGCTTGCGGGCGCGGGCATGGTGCTGTTGGTGCTGATGTGGATCCCGCCGGTGATCGAGCAGCTCACCGGTCATCCAGGGAACATGACCCAGTTGATCCGCTACTTTTCGAGCCACGCCGGCGGGCAGCCGCTCTCCGCGGCCTCGTGGGCGCTCGTCGACGTGGCCGCCTCGGCGCTGGTGGGCCCATCCCAAGTGATGGCCCGCCTGCTGGGCAACCACCCTCCCCATGCGGAGCTGGGGATCGCCGTCTTGATTCTTGCGGTGGGTGCTGCCACCATGGCGGTGGTCGTCGGCCTGCGGCAGCACCGCAGGTTCGCGGCGGGCCTCGGCCTCGTCTCGCTGCTCAGCCTCCTCGGCCTGCTCGAGTCCTTCAGCCGGATCGTGGGATTCATCTTCGGCTACCTCGTGGTGTGGGCCGTGGTGGTGCCGCTGGCGGCGGTGGTGGCAGTCCTGCTCATCGGAGTTCCGGCATCGTGGCGGTCACCTCGGTGGCTCGGGCCGCTGCGGTGTGGTCTGGCCGCGCTCACGGTGGCCGGCTCGCTGGCCTTCGTGGCGGCGGTCCTGTCGATTCCGGCCACCTCGTCGGTCTCGGACCCGCAGGTGGGACGACTCGCTGCCCTCGTGGCGGCGCACCTTCGACCCGGAGAGGTGGTCGCCGTCGGAGATGCCGGTGCGGGCTCGGCATCGACCAAGCTGCTCGACGTCGAGCGCTTCATCGGGTTGGTGAACGAGCTCGATCGGCAGGGCTTCTCGCCGAAGGTCAACAAGGTCTGGCGAGCTCAATTCGGTCCGGGCTACCTGGCCTCGGGCCACGAGGACGCCTCGTTCGTCCTCGAGACCTGGACGCCGAGCTCGCCCTCGACTCCCGGCTATGTGGGCCGAGTTGGGGACATGGCTCTGCTCGACGCCACTGCGGGCTGAGGAATCGTCCTCAGCGACCGGTCAGTTTTCGGCAGAGCGGGTAGGGGGGCAGCACCCGTGCGGTGGGAGTGACCACCACCTTGGCGGTCGCTCGATCGGCCGGGGGGGTCGCCACGACGTGCTGAGGCGCCTTGGTGGTGATCAGATGGTCGATCATCGGGATGCCGAGGTCCTTGAATCGCTTGTTGTGCCACAAGACTTTGATCGAGCCGAGGTTCGGGTCGGCGACGATCTCCATGGCGTAGCGACGCTCGGGCTCCAGAGCGAACCATCCCCCTCCGGCGCCGGGCCACGTGATGTCGGGCCGACCGGGGTTGACGACGAAGAAGCCGACGGCCCAGCGGTCGAATGGGCGCATGACGACCCGGGTGGGCCCCATGCGGAAGATGGTGGTGTCGCCGTGGAGCTGTGAGATGGGCACCGAGATGGAGATCCACAGATCATGGACGTACTGAGGACCTTGGATCACCGGGCTCATGGTGAGGTGTTCGGCCTGCTGGCCGGGGACGTCGGCGAAGTTCTCGCCGTTCGATCGGTAGAGACCCGAGCAGGTGGGGGTGGCGAAGAGGCGCCCGGCTGGAGCCCAGGTGGGGAGGTGGTTGGTGATGGTCAGCGTGCTGCGCAGCGCTCCCGGCGAAAAGATGTGCTGATACGACAGCAGGTTGACGAGCTGGCCCTTCGACCACGAGGAGGAGGGCGTCGCGGACACGGCTGCGTTGACCCCCACGCCGAGGACGCCGAGCACGACCAGCACGGCGAAAGATCGGCGGCGAACGGCACGGCTACGGCCCTCGAACCGCCGGGCGATGTCGATCAGACCAACGCTGGCCGCCACGATGATCAGGGGCATGAAGTCGGCCATGTAGCGATTGGCGATATAGCCCCACAGCAGCACCCCGGCGCAGCCGATCACGGCGGGGATGAGCACGAAACGGACCTCGGCGATCCGACCGTGAGGCCGTGGCCGCAGGGTGCACACGAGCCCCCAGATCCCGAGGCCGGTGAGCAGCGGCATGGTGGCGGGGATGCTGGCGGTCGGATAGGTCTGGTCGAAGGTGGCCGACCCGATGATCCTCGGCAGCGTGGAGGGAAGCTGCACATAGGGCCAGACCCCGCTCACGCTGAGGTTCAGCGGGTTCAGATAGGCATTGAGGGTGGACGGCAGGAAGGAGAAGCTGAAGGCCTTCCCGCCGTTGGCGGCGAGGAAGTCCCGGCGGTGGGCGTTGACCTGCGCCCAGACCTGGTCAGCCATGGGGAGTCCGAAGGGGAGGCCGAACTTGGCGTAGTTGATGGCACAGCTGACGAGCAGCGGGATCATGCCGATGGCCACGATCGGCAGCACCCACTGTCGGTTTCCGGTGTGGCGCTTCGAGAACCAGAACCAGGCCCCGATGGCGAG
>Ga0209499_1001120_pt1 | contig 19190 bp, 16 predicted proteins | sample C_130208_EF_Meta_FD_187306 | JGI IMG/M metagenome (GOLD analysis project Ga0209499, IMG submission 187306) | Freshwater microbial communities from Lake Croche, Canada to study carbon cycling - C_130208_EF_MetaG (SPAdes) (version 2) | ecosystem: Environmental > Aquatic > Freshwater > Lake...
ATAGGTTTTAGTTCCCTCACACTTCATTGGACATTGATAAGCTTCCTTTTTGTCCGCTGCAGTTTCCTTTTTTTCAACTTTCGTTGCTTCTTGCTGTTGAGCCATTGCTCCAAACATTCCCACCATCAAAGTGGCCATTAACATCATTTTTTTCATTTTGAGTTTATTTTTTATTGGTTTATTTTATTTTAAATCGTATTCCTGAATAAATCATTCGGCCAACAATAGGCCCCCAAACCATCGTCGCATCAAAATAACGGCTAAACGGATCTGCCGCATTCATCAAAGGATTTGTTTGTGTAAAATTACTGAGATTTTCTCCTCCGACATAGCACTCCCATTTTTTAAATTGCCTCGTCACCTGTGCATAGATCGTTGAAAAAGCCGGAGCCATTTTCGCGGGTGAATTAGGCTCATGTGCGTGTCCAGCAGTTGCATTGGGAATACGCCTTTCTCCATTCCACTGCCAAGTTAAATCAAATTTCCATTTTGACATCGCAGTCTCATAACCCATATTCAACAAAACTCGTTCCTTATTGACAAAGGGTTTCGCTAAACGATTCATGAGACCTTTTAAACTAATGTAGTCCGATTGCACATCTTGCCATCGATATGCTGCCTTTATTTCAAAACGCTTAAAAGGGCTATAATTGAATTCCAATTGTACGCTATTCGCAAAAGATATACCCGGGCTTGAATACATGCGTATCAGGCCAGAGGCCTCCATATCGACTACCCATTGTTGCTCAAAATCAGTTCGATATGCGTCAAAAACAAAGTTCGCTTTTCTTGTTCCCAGCATTATGTTTTTGGTTAGTGAAAAACCGTAGTTCCAAGATTTCTCGATTGGACTTAAATTACCCAACAATTGGATTCTGCGTCCATTAGCTAAAAATCCCATGTTTTCGGCGATCGGATTCACGCGACGCCAGCCTTTTCCTGCAGACAATCTAAAAATCCAATCAGATGAAATATCCCACTTAAGGTGTAACCTAGGCGTCCATTGAGTCCCTAACTGATTGTGAAAATCAACTCGTTGGCCCACAACTAATAACAAGACATTAGGAACGGTTAAGGCATATTCTCCAAAAAATCCGGGTACCATTTCAGTACGCGCATACGCCGAATCTATGTAGGATTCTTGGTATGAGTCATACAAAAAACTAGCACCCGCTTTCCAGCCATGGTTTGTGTTTCCGATGATGGACTGATAAATTAAGTTTCCATACATGCTTTGCTCCCGCCCTCGGTAATTTTTATAGGCAAAATACGAATCATTTTCATGTTGGTTTGCCTGCAAAATTAAACCAAGACCTTTCCAAGGTTTCAATTGAAATAGTCGGGCTATTTTAGAAAAAGCTTCCCAACGAGAAGTCTTGCTTCCAAAGCCATACACCAAATAGCGATTGGAAGATTGATCTTCAAAATTCAGTTGGCCAGCCACTCTATTTTCATTCAGATAACCTGCCCCCCACTGAACAATCCATTGATCAGTGGCATACTTCCAGCGATTTAACACGTTGATAAACGTAAAAAGCGGTTGGTCCATGAATCCATCTTGATTACCATCTGTCCTGGCCGCCTGCTGAGAAAAGTGGGTAAAAACACCCATAGAAAGTTTCTCATTAAATCGATGCGCCGCTTGTTGGTTTACCTCATAACGCCCCTGAGAATTCACATACGTATTTAAAAAATAGGCCTCAGATGTATCGGGTTTGGCCAACTCGATGTTGATTCCCCCCGTCATCGATTCATAGCCATTAGCCACAGAACTAACCCCTTTGCTTAAATCAATGGATTTAATCCAAGTACCCGGCATGTAACTCAAGCCATAAGTAGATTTCAATCCCCTGATTGAAGGCATGTTTTCAAGATTAGTTTGCACATAATTTCCTGATAAGCCCAACAACTGAATTTGCTTCGCCCCAGTCACACCATCCGTAAAATTGACCGATACGCTCGCATTCGTCTCAAAACTTTCAGACAAATTGCAGCAGGCGGCTTTCGCCAAAGTCTTCATCGTTAAAACCTCTCTTTGAAGTAAAGACATGTTGTCCTGCTGGCCAGGATTGGCTAAAACTCGCACTTCGAATAATTCATTGGTTTTTGCCCATAAATGAATATGCTGAAAGGCTGATTTCTCAACCCAAACTGAATCTGTTTGAAATCCAACATAGGAAGTAACAAGCCAACCTGGCAATTTACCCGCGGCCAATTTAAACATGCCACCTGATGTTGTCAGCACGGCGGCTTTCGTTGGCCTATAAACGACAGAAGCACCAATGAGATCTTCCATATTTCCGGCAGAATCTAAGCTCATCACACGACCGGTGATTTCTTGGCCCCATAATCCGAAGGGCGCAAATAATACTAGATAAATAATGAATTTCTTGCACATATATATATTTGATTAAATGAGTGATTTAAAAAAAACTCAAAAAATCAAATTAGATATGCTTGCAAGCTCGCTAGGCGCGTACCTAATGGTGGAGGTGAATGATTCGAATAATAAAAACTTAATTTTTCAAATGCTTCAAGACCGTTTAATTCAAAAAAGGAAAAAGTGGATATTGGCAAAACAGCACCCGCTAAATGATGCTTTTGAATTTTATTACCTGTCTGATCAAAATTGAATTTTAAGGCATATTGATCATAAGAGCAGCATTTAGCCCGCCTCAATGTGGACGTATTAGTTTGATTAAAATGAGAATTAGTCTTTTTTGAACAACATGAAACCGCCTTGTCGAATGAGTATTTTTTATTTCCGGTGAAAAGGCAAGTGGATTGAGTGTATGAAATACCTAAATTTCCTACCAAAAAGTATAAAGCTAAATAGACCAAAAAGAATCGCTTGATTGCTAATCTCATCTCAAAAAATAATTTGACAAACTTACGAAATTTCTAGATATCATATTGAATTGATGAAATTTATGTGCTTTTGATTTAAATTATTTAATTTGCATTAATTATTCACTATGAGTCTTCAATTTAGGTTAATCCTATTATTTTTCTTTTGTTTTTTTGGGAGTTTCAACACTTTCGCTCAAAATTCTACCTACCGATATTTGGTCCTTTTTAAAGATAAAAACAACAGCCCTTTTTCAATTAATAAACCCGAGGCATTTCTAAGTTCTAAGTCGATAGAGCGGAGAAAAAAAATGAATATCGCCATTCAAGCCCAAGATTTACCGGTTAATCCAAGCTATTTAGACCAATTAAAATCCTCAGGCGCGACCCTTATCTTCCCTTTAAAATGGATCAATGGGGCATTAATTCAACTCAAACCGAGCGAGCTTGCTAAAATGTTAAAAATGGACAATGTGAAAGGCCTTTATTGGAATTTCCCTGCAGATTCGAGTGCCAACAACCAAATTAAAAGCACAGGGAATTCAGGAACTAAATTATCCAATGCAGATCCAGATTATGGGAGTTCGCTGACACAGCTGTCCCAGTTAGGAATCGACGTGATGCATAGCAAAGGTTTTCGTGGTGAGAATACCTTAATTACCTTATTAGACAATGGCTTTTTAAATGCAGACCAAGTCCCTTATCTACAGGCCATTTTTACAGAAAAAAGAGTTTTGGGCACTCTCACCACAAGCCCAAGTTTAAAATCAGTTTATGAAGGAGGTTCACATGGTACTAATGTGCTTAGTACTATTGCTGGCCAATCCCCAGGAAAATTATTTGGAACAGCTTATTTAGCCAACTTCGCCATGGTGCAAACCGAGGAAGATAATTCTGAATTAATCGTCGAAGAAGCTAATTGGCTCAGAGGCGCTGAATGGGCAGATAGCTTAGGCACCGATGTCTTAAGTTCATCTTTGGGATATTCCGAATTTGACAATTTAAAACAGAATCATACCTATGCGGATATGAATGGGCGAACGACATTGGTTTCAAAAGCAGCCGTATGGGCATCCCAAAAAGGGATAATTTGCACCATAAGTGCCGGAAATGAAGGAACCAATGCATGGAAATATATCTCTGCACCGGCAGATGCCGATTCTATTTTGTCTGTAGGTGCGGTTGATCGATCAGGCTTAAAAGCTAGTTTTAGCTCATTAGGACCTAGTTTTGACAAAAGGATAAAACCTGATGTTTCGTCTATGGGTTTGGGAACGGTGGTCGGCTCTACCACGGGTACGATCGCCACATCTAACGGGACTTCATTTTCAGCTCCTCTTATGGCAGGATTTGCCGCTGGGATGGTGCAAGCTAATCCACGAAATAGTTCTTGGCAAATCATGGATGCCATCAGAAAATCGGGCAATCAAGCGTCCAAACCCGATAATTTATTAGGATACGGAATTCCAAATTTTTTAAAGGCTACAACCCTTTTAAATCCGATATTAGGTGTTGAGCCCATCCGTGAGCTTTCCATCCGAGTCTATCCCAATCCGGTTAAAATAGGTGAAAAAATCAACATTGATTTACCTGAAGAAATGGATTTAAAACTTGAGATTTTTAATGTACAAGGAATCATTTTAAAGACTTTATTCCTCAAACAAACTCATGAAGAGATTTTTCTTCCTCCACTGAGCTCGGGAAAATATTACTTTAGATTTACAGGGGATCAGAGCTCACAAACTATTTCTGTGCTTTATAATTTTTAGGCTAACAAATTCCTTGTCGTCAATTACAACATAGCCGCTCCAAAAACACCCGCGCTATCCCCTAATTTAGGTTTAACGATGGGAGTCAACACCTCACCCGAGTTGAAAATGTATTTTTTAATTCGCTCATAACCTTCCGAATAAAGCAAGTCTATGTTTCCCACTCCCCCACCAATGACAATCACATCGGGATCGATGACATTAATCAAAGTAGACATCGCCTTACCATAATATTCAAATAATCGCTCCATGGTGGCGGTCGCATTTGAATCAGAACCTGCTATGTGGGCTTGGACAATATCTTTTAATTTCTTTTTTTCACCAGTTTGTCTTTCATAAAACAACTCTAAGGATGGACCGGCAATGACTTTCTCGACACACCCCGCCTTGCCACAATAACATGGCTCGCCACCTTCTTCTAAAATATTATGCCCCCATTCGCCTCCGATTCCGTGAAGACCATTAATCACCTTTCCATTTACCACTAATCCTCCGCCAACACCCGTACCCAAAATAACGCCAAACACAACTTGTGCCTCTTTATTAATATCAGGAGCAGCGCCCAAAAGCGCTTCAGCTAAAGCAAAGCAATTGGCATCGTTGGCCAATACCACTTCGCAACCCACCACTTTGGCTAAATCAACAGCCATGGGTTTCCCATTCATGCTCGTGGTATTACAGTTTTTCATCGTTTGGGAAGTAGGATCTAACACTCCCGGAGTGGCAAATCCTAAACGCGTAGGCCTAAATCCCACTTTTTGACTGACCGAATCAATCAATCGGCCCACCTGAGCGACAATATGATCATATCCCTTAATCGATTCTGTATCAATGCGTTCCCGCAGAATGACTTGTGTCGGATCATGTTGGTCTAAAATAGCACATTCAATTTTCGTTCCTCCTAAATCAATTCCCCAATTATATTTTTTTTCCATAGGTTTATCGACGATTATCGTCATTTTCAAAAATACTAAAATAACTTAAATATCTACTTGACGCAATTTCACCGTCCTTAACTGCTTGTTGGACCACGCAATGCGGTTCATGCAAATGTAAACAATTATTAAATTTACACTGCCCCAAAAGTGCCCGCATCTCAGGAAAATAATGGGCTAATTCCTCTTTTTCTATTTCCATAACCCCTAATTCATTAATGCCAGGACTGTCGATTAAATAGGTATCAGGGCCCAATTCCCACATCGTTGAATACGTAGTGGTATGAACCCCTTTTTGGGCAAAATCAGAAATTTCTTTGGTTTTAATATGTAAAGTAGGCGCGACGATATTTAAAAGACTCGATTTGCCTACTCCTGAATGTCCGGCCATCAAAGAGACCTTGCCTTGAAACATCTCCTTAAATTCGGAAATCCCTTGATTTAATGGCATTGAGGTAAATAAAACCCCATATCCCAATTCTTGATATAAACCTGCCCACTCAAAAATTTGGTCTTTTTCCTCCTCATTCAATAGATCCATCTTATTAAAAACGATCGTCACAGGAATTCGAAATGCTTCCGCAGTGACTAAAAACCGATCTAAAAATCCTAAGGATGTTTTAGGGGATTTATAGGTAAAAATAAAAAGGGCCTGATCCACATTAGCCGCTAATAATTGGCCATGACTGGTCTTGTGGACAGACTTTCGAATAATATAATTTTGCCTGGGCGAAATTTCTTCAATGAGTACCGTTTGGTTGGCTTCATCCTCCATCGAGAAAAGTACCTGATCTCCCACCGTAATCGGATTAGATGTTTTGGGGCCATTCAACTTAAACTTCCCTTTTAATCGGGCACGATACACCTTTCCTGAATCGGAACGAACCTCATACCAAGAGCCTGTTGACCGCATGACGAGACCTTTATTGAGCATGATTTTGTCCTAAATTTTTCCGTACATAATGCATGACACAATCAGTGGCCCCAGCCTGAGAGGCAACATATTGTCGAGATTGTACTTGTTTATTGACCAACAAATCTTCTGAATGGTAAATTTCAAGCATTTTTTCAATTAATTCTTGGCTATTGCCGATGGGAAAAGCTAATCCTAAATTAACTAATTCTACCGCTTCTTTAAATTTTTTAAAATTCTTATTTCCAAAAAAGACCGTGGGGCCAAAAACCGCAGCCTCCAACGTATTGTGCAAACCTGCGCCAAAAGCACCCCCAATATAGGCAAACAAAGCCCCCCGATATAAACTAGATAATTGGCCCATTTCATTCACAAATAACACCTTAGCATTAGCATCTAATCGTTCACCCCTAGAATAGCTAACGGGAATTTCAATCTTTGACTCCCATGATTTCAATTCTGCTTCATTAATTTCGTGCGGAACTACTAGCCATTTGAACGGGAATTTACCTGAATTAATGATTGGAATCAAGCACTCCATGTCAGCTTCCCACACGGAACCCAGCACCACAAATTCATTCTCACCAACAAAATCTGAACATAAAGACCAAGGTTGGACAGATCGAAGATTGGATAAAACTCGATCAAATCGCGTGTCACCACCTAATGTAACATGTCGAACATCAATGCTATTAAGCATTTCTTTAGACGATTCATCTTGAACAAAAAGCTGATCAAAAGATCCTAATATATTCCTAAAGAATCCCCCATACCATTTAAAAAACAATTGATTTTTTCTAAAAATCGCGGAGACTAAAATCGTTTTAATCTTTCGATTTTTGAGTTCGCTTAAATAGAAATGCCAAAATTCATATTTTACAAAAAACACCATGGACGGACGGACAAGATCCAAAAATCGTTGGCTAGTTGACGCACCATCAAAAGGCAAATAACTCACATAATCAATACCAGGAGCATTTTTTCTAACTTCATACCCCGAAGGAGAAAAAAAAGTAACTAAAATGAAATAGTCTGGGTATTCGGCAGAAAATGCATCGATGATGGGTTTCCCTTGTTCAAATTCACCCATAGATGCTGTATGAAACCAAGCAACAGGCTTATTATTATTTTCGAAAGCAGATTGCAGACCTTCCCAAACATGTTTTTGGCCATCATTCCATTTCTTAGCCTTGCTATGGAACACTGAAACAATTCCTAAAATCTGCTTATATAAAAACAAGGCAAAAATATACAGCCAAACCCTCAATTTTTCTTAAATTTGATGTTGAAAGGATAAAATTACAAAATTAGACGAATACCTACATCATCACTATGCATTGGAACCCATTAATAGACCCACAACAGTTGGATGAAATCGTTAAAATTTCGCAAAATCAACCTGTGGTCATTTTCAAACATAGTACCCGTTGCTCCATTTCATCTACGGCATTAAGTCGATTTGAGCGGGCCTGGGGAACAACCGAAAACACAGCTTATTATCTGGATTTGATCGCTTACCGACCCATTTCCTTGGAGATTGCAGAAAAGTTTGGGGTCCAACACCAGTCCCCACAGGTCTTGGTCATTCATAAGGGTACTTGTACCTATTCCGCTACTCATTGGGACATATCAGTGGACGAATTAAAACCCTATTTGAGCGAATGAGAAAATTAATAGGAGTTCTTTTTATTTTATGTTGTGCCTCAAATCATATTTGGGCCCAAAGAAAATCAGCACCTAAAGAAACCATTATTCAGGCACCTAGCTCTTCCAATCGGACAAAAGTAATTGCTAAAAATAATGAAAGCCTATCTAAAAATGCAAATCCGACAGGAACCATAGCCTTGGGGATTAGCACGTCGACAAGTTCGGGAATATTTGGCGGGCTTAGCGCTAAAAAAGTGTGGATGAATAACAACAAAATTCAATCACTTATCGGACTGGATTTGTCCATCATCAAGGATTACAGAGAGTTTGATTCTCCCTACTCATACAATGGACGAGGCTATACTGAAGGCAAATTAAACCAATTGATCGTCGTTAGACCAGAATATGGCCGGCAATGGACCTTATTTAAAAAACCGTCCGAGGGAGGGGCCGCTTTGAAAGGCTTAATAGCCACAGGGCCCAATATAGGGATTCAAATGCCCTATCATGTCGACATTTCCTATGTGAATCCAGGATCTGGAAAATCATCTATTCTCTCTATTCCCATGTCACAAACCTATGATAACACCTATCAACGAACGACTATTTTAGGTGAAAGTAGCTTTTTTAAGGGTGCCAGCGAATCGATTTATGTTCCCGGTTGGCATTTAAAGGCAGCCTTTAATGTAGAATTGGATTCATTTAAACAGAATTATTTAGCTTTGGAAATGGGATTTATAGTGGATTATTTCTCCAAACCCATTGAAATGTTAAACCAAACGCCTCAGAGATCGGTTTATACCACAGGATACCTAACCTTTTTCTTTGGAAAGAGTAAATAAAATACAATATGATCGAATTACCCCAAGTAAATTCAGCCCCTACCTCAAGAAAACCAGACTGGCTACGGGTTAAATTGCCCATTGGTGAAAAATATACAAATGTTCGGAAAATAGTCGATGAGTACAAATTACATACTATTTGTCAATCTGGAAATTGTCCCAACATGGGCGAATGCTGGGGAGAAGGAACGGCTACTTTCATGATATTAGGAAATGTTTGTACTCGATCTTGTACTTTTTGTGCGGTAGCGACTGGAAGACCTAACGAATATGATGAAGATGAGCCTCGCCGAGTAGCAGATGCGATTCAATTAATGAAGGTAAAACATGCGGTAATCACCTCGGTTAATAGAGATGAATTGAAGGATCGAGGGGCTGAAATTTGGTACCAGACCGTACGAGCGGTTAAGGAAACAACCCCTTTAACGACGATTGAAACACTTATTCCCGACACCAAGGGCAATTGGGATGCTTTAATCCGAATGATCGAGGGAGGCCAAGAAGTCGTGTCACACAATATGGAAACCGTAGCCCGATTATACCGATTTGTCCGACCACAGGCCAGGTACGAGCGAAGTTTGGAGCAAACGAAGCGAACGAAAGAGTTTGGGAAAAGAACGAAATCTGGACTTATGCTAGGATTGGGGGAAACAAAAGACGAAGTTTTTCAGGCGATGGATGATCTTTTGGCCCATGGATTAGATGTGTTAACGTTGGGTCAATATTTACAACCCACGAAAATGCACCATGAAGTGATCGAATGGATTCATCCCGAAACATTCTTAATGTACAAAGAAGAAGGGCTGAAAAGAGGATTAAACTATGTAGAGTCAGGGGCTTTAGTACGTTCATCTTATCACGCTGAAAAACATATTTAATTCATGAATAAGCCCGTGCAATTCCAATTTGCGTTCATTATTGCGGGCGGTGGAATGGCTGGTTTATCCATGGCTTATTACCTTTCAAAAAGTTCTTTAGGGGATTTACCTATTTTAATCATTGACCAATTCCCTAAAAATAAAAATGACAAAACATGGTGCTACTGGTCTGATTGTGAAGAGGAATTCGATGAAATTGCGGAAAAAAGCTGGGATTCCTTATGGTTTCACAGCCAAAGTAACCAATCTAAACTGCTGAATATCAACCCATTTCAGTACAGAAAAATTAATAGCGGCGATTGGTATGCTCACGTCAAAAAACAGTTGGCCACTAAGCCTAACATCCAATTTTTAAAGGCAAAAATCAATTCGTTTTTTTTTAAAGGATTGAATGCCGTCGTTGGAACAGATCGAGGAGATTTTTATGCATCTCAAAAAGTCTTTGATAGCATCAGCACTTTTACGTGTGATTTTGAAAATCCCCAACACATCAAACAACATTTTTTAGGTTGGACCATTGAAAGTCATTTCCCTGTATTCAAACCGGAGTCGGCAGATTTATTTGATTTTAGAGTAGCATTGGGCTTAGAATGTGAATTTATGTATGTGCTGCCAACTAGTACAAAGAAAGCCTTGTTTGAATACACCTTTTTTTCTGGCAAGCTCCGAGACAAAACCTTTTATAGAGATAAGTTGAAAGACTATTTGTTGGCGTATTATGGTTTCAGCGAAGATGATTATAATCTTTTAGAAGAAGAATATGGAGTAATCCCCATGCGACCCTTGGAAGAAAACGCACAAAACTTACATGATAAATTAATTAAGATTGGCACCTCTGGAGGATTTGTCAAATCGACGACTGGATATAGCTTTTTGAGAACTCAGCGCGCATTAAAAGAATTAGTCGCCAACTTGGAGACAAAAAATCACAAAGCCTTTGTCTTACAAGAACTTGGGTTTAAAAAATGGATGGACAAAGTTTTTCTACAAGTATTTATTGATCAGAAAATTGCAGGATCAAAAATATTTGAAACACTTTTTTTTAAAAATTCCCCACAGAAAATATTGCGGTTTTTAGAAGAAAAAACCAGTCTGCGAGAAGATTTTTCAATAATGCTCACGGTTCCAACTTTACCATTTGTATCGGCAGCGGTCAAATTATTTTTTAAAGGAAATAAATTGCCATAATCATACCCCAAATTCAATTTGTGGCTCTCTAATATTAATATTAAATTTGCGTATTCATAAAACTTAATTTATAACCTAATTCTCGAATGGCTTATTTATTTACCTCAGAGTCAGTATCTGAAGGACATCCTGATAAAGTTGCTGACCAAATTTCTGATGCGTTAATTGACCATTTTATGGCTTTTGACCCAACTTCCAAAGTTGCGTGTGAAACTCTAGTGACCACCGGCCAGGTTGTTTTAGCGGGCGAGGTAAATACAAGCACCTACCTAGATGTGCAAGCTATCACGCGTGAGGTGATCCGCAAAATAGGCTATACAAAATCAGAATACATGTTTGAAGCTAATTCTTGCGGTATTCTTTCAGCCATTCACGAACAATCTGCTGACATTAATCAGGGAGTTGATCGAGCAAATCCGGAAGACCAGGGAGCTGGAGACCAAGGGATGATGTTTGGTTTTGCAACGAAAGAAACGGATAATTACATGCCATTGGCATTAGATTTGGCACATAAAATTTTACAAGAATTATCATATATTCGAAATAATGAAACCTCTTTAATTGGTTACCTGCGTCCAGACGCTAAATCCCAAGTAACCATTGAATATAGCGATAATCACGTACCGCAAAGAATTGACACCATAGTTGTTTCTACCCAACATGATGACTTTGCTGCAGAAGCTGATATGTTGGCCAAAATCAAGAAAGACATCGTTGAGATCGTTATCCCAAGGGTTAAATCTAAATTAAAGCCTGAATTACAAGCCTTATTTAATGATGCGATTACGTATCACATAAACCCGACGGGTAAGTTTGTGATTGGCGGACCGCACGGAGATACAGGTTTAACAGGACGTAAAATAATTGTGGATACCTATGGTGGAAAAGGAGCCCACGGAGGTGGGGCATTTTCTGGAAAAGATCCATCAAAAGTAGATCGTTCCGCTGCCTATGCCACAAGGCATATTGCCAAAAATTTAGTGGCTGCGGGATTGTGTGACCAAGTGTTAGTTCAGGTTTCGTATGCGATCGGTGTGGCCAAACCATGTGGATTATTTATTGACACCTATGGATCGGCAAAAGTAGATTTAACCGATGGAGAAATTGCTAAAAAAGTAGAAGCCATTTTTGACATGAGGCCCTATTTTATCGAACAAAGATTAAAACTTAGAAACCCCATTTATTCAGAAACTGCTGCTTATGGCCATATGGGTCGTAAAAATGAAATAGTAACCAAGCAATTCTTTGGACCCAATGGCCAAAAAGTCACCAAGGAAGTGGAATTATTTACTTGGGAAAAGTTAGATTATGTAGATGTGGTTAAGAGCGCTTTCAACTTATAAGTATTTTAAAATTGTAAATAAAAAAGGGGCTTTAATTTTAAAGCCCCTTTTTTATGATTAAAATTCAGTTGATATTTCAGGCAATCGCCCAATTTTAATTTGATTTATTTTCGATTTAAATCTTTTGATTTTCTCTGCAAGTGCATTAAGTGCCAAATCCAAAGCTTCTTCAAATGATTTAGCCTTTTCTTTGACAAATAAAATGGCACCTGGCACTACTAATCTAATTTCTAAAAATTTTTCTTTTACTTTTCCTAAGCCAGTAGAGACTTTCAAAAAAACCGAACCACTAGTTATTCGGTCATAAAATGTTTCCAATTTATCTAATTTAGCTTGAATGCTGTCAATTAATTTTTGATCAGCATTGAAGTGAATGGCGTGAACTTGCACTTTCATAAGCATACAATTTAAATGGTGGAAAATGCCTTGGGAACCAACTAAGGCTTAAAGAAGAAAGAACGTTTTTGATTCATTGGAAATGTAACCGATTTTTAAAAGCTTGTCAAGTTTTATGGACTATTTATTTTGAAATCTATTTAATAAGTCCAAACCACTCGGCACAATTGAGTTTCAATCCCAGCCTTTCTTAAAAAATCATGCCAAAAATATTGAATGGCTGACAAGTGATCTGTGGGCGATTTCACTTCAATAAATTGGTATTCAGAATCTTTAAAAATAAATAAATCAGGAAATCCTTTGGCATGAGTAGATACATGGGCCCATAAATACCGTAACACTGTCGATAAACTTTCAAATGGGATTTGGCGAACTAACTCCTGAATCAAGTGAATATCAAGCGTATACCAATCAATCAAAGGATTTAATTTCCCCTCATTATTTTTTATGATTGTTAAGGCATAGTCCATGAACACGTCTGGAGAGGCCAATAAACAAATTTTTTCTTCAAAATCTTTTACTTTTCCCAAAGCAAACCCTTCCGAAGAATAATGACTTGGCGCCCACTGAAAAGGATGATGCATTCCTGTTTGGTTTTTATCAAAAATCAAATCCCAACCTATTAAACCTAATATATTTTTCCAAAGATGATTCTCGGTAAAATGGGCTGAATATCCCAAATTTTCAAAATAGTGAATGACACCCATTTCAACATTCCCCTTCCATCGAATATCGATTAATATAGTGGGAGACGATTTTAATGATTGAGTTACTGCTTTTATATGCTTCTTTGAATTTTGCCTTAAAATAAAATCTTCAAAGAAGTGGGTCTCTTTGGGAGAAACAGAGAGCTCAAGGCCCACATTTGCAAGCATCAAAGCTTCTTCCATACGCTTTAATTTAGCTAGAATTCGGACACGACGTTCTAAAGACAAGCAGGATAAACTAGGTTCATAGGTGTCTAATGCCATTTCTAAAAATCCGAGACGTTCAAGCCAACGACCTAACGAAAATAAGGCGCGCTCAAAGGAGCCAACAGCAACATCCGAGATAGTTGGCAACATCGGTAAAATTTCTTGATTCCAGGATTGAACTAATTCAAAAACTGATGTTGAATCTGCCGACATTTCATGAAAATTTTCTCTCCAAAGACTAATTTTCCACTTTTCAATGGCTTCCTTTCTTGTCTGAAAATAGGGAACAAGCTCCTCTTCATTTACAGATACGTATTGCCTATGGCCCAAATCTCGAATGACAAACTCAGACATGTCCCGAAATTTTGTACCAAAAAATAAGAATTGAATAAATGTAAAATATTCGAGTTGGCCCGGACAAATAATTCGGCCAGAAATCTCGATCAAACCTTGCATAATTTCAATGCTATAAGGCTTACATAAATCAACTAAATCGTCTTTAGAAATTGCAGAAGTGTATTTAGGGAAATCCGATATTGTCAATGTCAAAGTGATGCACTCCTTCTTTGAAAATACAGCTAAGATGGAACTTAAATCGACGGAATCAAGGGTATTAGCAAAACGTACAAAACCTTTTTCATGAAGCTCATTCACCTGTAAAGAAATAGCAGGAATTTCGACATATCTGAGTTTTTCTTCTCTGAACCACAACGCACGCCTACTGGCTAATCGAAGGTACAGACATTGTGATTCTTTAGATAGATTTTCAAAGTCTTGAATAAAACAAGTTTCTTCATCCAATAACAAATTTTGATATTGCTTTTTTACATAGGCCAAAACATAATTAAAATTTTCCCAATAATAAAAAGTGGATAAGTCGGGAGTAGGATACTGAGTCATTTTACAAGATAAACAAAAATATAAATTGTACTATTTATAGATAAATTTCAAGTTTTTAAACATAAAATTAGATTATTTCAACAAATTGCAAAACAATGTTATATTTGCGTTGCCTAAAATAAGGTTATTTTAATAAAACAATTTCGAAACAAAATATTATGCAAACAGTTTCAACTTTTAATTTTGCCGGTAAAAAAGCATTAGTTCGAGTAGACTTTAATGTGCCCTTAAATGAGCGTTTTGAAATTACAGATGATACTCGAATTAAGGCAACAATTCCGACCATTCAAAAGATTATCCATGACGGCGGCTCTGTCATATTAATGTCACATTTAGGTAGACCTAAAGATGGCCCTATTGAAAAATATTCTTTGAGACATTTAGTTACGCCCTTATCCATAGTTTTTGGGGTAAAGGTTAAATTTGCGCCTAATTGCATAGGTGAAGAAGCATTTACATTAGCTTCTGAGTTAAGAGCTGGCGAAATTTTATTGTTAGAAAATTTACGTTTTTACAAGGAGGAAGAAAAAGGAGACCCCGCTTTTGCAGAAAAATTATCCAAATTAGGGGATGTTTGGGTGAATGATGCGTTTGGGGCTGCACACCGAGCCCATGCGTCAACCGCAGTAATAGGCCAGTTTTTTAGTGAAAAGGTAGCAGGCTTTGTGATGCAAGCAGAAATTGAAAATGCCCAAAAAATATTAGAATACGCAGAAAGACCATTTACTGCGATTATGGGAGGTTCAAAAATTTCAGACAAAATATTGATTATAGAACAATTATTAGATAAAGTAGACAATCTAATTATCGGAGGGGGGATGACCTATACATTTTCATTAGCCGAAGGCGGGAAAATTGGTCGATCTATTTCTGAACCGGATAAAGTAGATTTAGCCAAATCCCTGATTGAAAAAGCAAAAGCTAAGGGCGTAAAAATTTACATGCCCTTAGATAATGTGTGTGCAGATGATTTTAATAATAACGCCAATAGACAAATTGTAGATAGAGGTGAAATTCCGGACGGTTGGGAAGGCTTAGATATAGGCCCTAAATCGATTGAATTATTTCAAGAGGTTATTGCTCAGTCAAAAACCATCTTATGGAATGGACCTATGGGTGTTTTTGAATTTCCAAATTTTGCTAAAGGGACTAATTCCATTGCAGATGCGGTTGTTAAAGCTACAGAAGAAAATGGCGCGTTTTCATTAATAGGCGGTGGAGACTCCGCATCGGCGGTCAATAATGCAGGATATGGTGATCGAGTAAGTTATGTATCAACAGGTGGAGGTGCATTGCTTGAATACATGGAAGGCAAAATTTTACCCGGTGTTGCCGCATTAGAAGCATAAAAAAATATGATTTTATTTTAAAGGCAAGGAAATGTTTCCTTGCCTTTTTGTATTTTAGCCTATTACGAAATGAATAATATCTATGATTTATACGTTACAACCCCAAACATTAAAATCAACGTTGATCAGCTTAGATAGTAGGCAGATTTATGATGCGGCAAATACTGCTTTCTTTGCCGTCCGAGGTATTCATCATGACGGGCATCAATACATAGAAAATCTGTATAAAAGCGGCGTCAAAGAGTTTGTGGTCGAAAAGCTATCTTGGACCGGTATTTTATCAGAAAAAGCAAAAAAATGGAATGATGCTGATTTTCATGTGGTCGAAAATAGTATTGAAACTTTACAGAATTTAGTGGCACAACATCGAAAAAAGTTTACAAATGATTTAGTGGCAATTACGGGGTCAAATGGAAAAACAATTTGCAAAGAATGGCTTGCTACTTTACTGAATAATACCTACAATTTGGTCAAAAGCCCCAAGAGCTATAATTCACAAATAGGTGTACCACTGTCAGTATGGGCCATAAAACCCCATCATAATTTGGGGATATTTGAAGCGGGAATTTCTCAACCAGGAGAAATGGAAAAATTAGAAACCATTTTAAAACCAACCCATGGCATTTTAACCCACTTTGGAGAAGCACACGGAGCTAATTTTATTCAAAAAGAACAAAAATTAAAAGAAAAATTATCCCTTTTTAAAAATAGTAAAACACTAATTTACCGGTCAGGGCCCTTAAATAAAATCCTCCAAACCTACATTAAAAATATAAACCCAGACATTGAGCTAATTGAATGGAGTACGGATGACCCAACTAAAAATATTTTTGTCCATTTTACTAAATCAGCTCATGAAACTCAAATAAAATTCAAAAAAGCAGCTCAAAGCGAACCATTTATTGACGTAAAAACTGAATTAACGGATGACGCTTCATTAGAAAATATTTGTCATTGTTTACTCATGGCCCATATATTGGGCATGGATAACCTAGCATTAAATCAAGCTATACGACGAATAAAGCCAATATCGATGCGCTTAGAAATCAAAGAAGGATTACGAGGAAATAAAATAATAGATGATTCATACAACAACGATGTCGATGGATTGAGGTTAGCATTACCCTTATTGATGAAGTATGAATTAAAGAAAAAAATATTGATTTTAAGTGATTTTTTGGAAGCGGGACTACCTGAAGAAAACTTATATGAACAAATTAACACCATGATTTTAAATCAAAAAATAGATTTAATCATTGGCATAGGAAATCAAATAATTAGGAATAAAGATAAAATTGACGGAATTGAGGTATATCAAAGCACAGAAGATTTACTAAAATCAGGACAATTAAATTTTATATATGATGCCGCTATTTTATTAAAAGGAGCAAGGAAATACAATTTTGAAAAGCTTGTTTATGCTTTAGAGAATAAATCACATTGCACTCAACTTGAAATTAACTTAGACGCATTACAAAATAATCTAAGTTATTATAAAAATAAAATTGGGCTTGGGACTAAATTAATGGTCATGATCAAAGCTTTCGCGTATGGTGCGGGTGCGGTAGAAATTGGCCAAATACTCCAACAACAAGGCGTGGATTACCTGACGGTGGCCTACTCTGACGAAGGCGTTGAATTAAGAAAAAATGGCATTTATACACCCATTATGGTGATGAATCCACAGAAAGAAGAATTTGCTAAACTAATCGAATACTCCCTCGAGCCTGAAATATATAATTTTGAATTATTAAAAGCAATAGATGAATATTGCTTATCAAACGAACAAAATGTAAAAATTCATATCAAATTAGATACCGGTATGAAAAGGTTAGGATTTGAAAGCCATGAAATAGAACAATTAGCAAATTACTTAGCTGAAATGCCACAATTATGGGTAGTCAGTATTATGAGCCATCTAGTAGCCTCTGAAAACGCAAAACACGATTTATTTACCAAACAACAAATAACTGAATTCAAAAAAATATCGGACATTATAACTCATAAATTGAGTTATAAACCTTTGTTGCATATAGCAAACTCAGCAGCCATAGAAAATTACCCAGAAGCAAAATTTGATATGGTTAGATTAGGTATCAGTTTATATGGTTTATCGTATAACAAAAAAGAAGTTAAAAACATTGAAAATGTACTTACCCTAAAAACATATATATCTCAAATAAAAATAGTGAATGAAAATGAGTCTGTAGGATATGGGAGAAAAGGTAAAGTACAAGTAAAAAGTACCATCGCCACATTAGCCATAGGGTATGCAGATGGCTACCCAAGATCACTTGGAATGGGCAAAGGATTATTCGAAATAAATGGCGAATTATGTCCTACAATCGGAGCTATTTGCATGGACATGACGATGGTAGACATCAGTCAATTAAAGCAAGTAAAGACAGGGGATATGGCCTTGGCCTTTGGTGGAAAAATACAATTATCTATACTAGCTAATAAAGCAAAAACAATCCCCTACGAAATAATGACTAATATCAGTAGTCGGGTTAAAAGAGTTTATGTAAAAAATTAAAATAATCTTAAGAAATATTAGACCCAAAAGGACATCCACACAACATATCAATTCATACACATAAAATCCTTAGAAATTAATCTAAGGATTTTTTTGTTTTTAACCAGACAATTAAAAATGATATTTGAAACCATCAAAAATAGTAGTTTTCTAGTGAAAATAGTTGATTAAATATAATTAGCTTAATGACTAATATACAATTAGCGCAATAGCTATATATTTAGTCTATTTGATAATTATAATTATCTATTGTGCTAATTATTAAACACCTTAGCCTAAAATAGGTCTAATAGAGTCTAGAGGTAGTATTTGGAATTTAAACAAGAAATAACTAATTTAGCTAAATAAGTAATAATAATGAGCGTCGAGGAAATCGCAAAAGCGTTAGGAGATGAATCAAGAAGAAAGATTGTAGAATTATTGCTAATGGGTGAATTACCTGCAACAGCTATTTTCGAACAATTTTCATTCGCCGCACCTACCATATCTAGGCATCTTTCTGTCTTAAAGGAAGCCGGTATTGTAAGTACTCGTAGAAATGGAGTTTTTATTTACTACTCGATTGAAAAAGAAACCCTACAAATTTTATTCAATTGGCTCACCCCATTTTTACCTGAAAAGATAGAAAAGGCAAAACCCATTTTAAAAGAAAAATCGAGCTTGCCTAAACAGCAAGACATTGAAAACCCATTTGATAAATTTCAAAGTGAGTTTTAAATAGTAAAATAATTAT
>Ga0209499_1001127_pt1 | contig 19080 bp, 18 predicted proteins | sample C_130208_EF_Meta_FD_187306 | JGI IMG/M metagenome (GOLD analysis project Ga0209499, IMG submission 187306) | Freshwater microbial communities from Lake Croche, Canada to study carbon cycling - C_130208_EF_MetaG (SPAdes) (version 2) | ecosystem: Environmental > Aquatic > Freshwater > Lake...
GAAATAATTGCGTTCTCGGGTTGCGAGCGTTATATTGACACTCCAGTAAAACGCTACAGCAGCGGAATGTATGTGCGTTTGGCGTTTGCAGTAGCCGCCTTTCTAGATCCTGATATTTTGATTATCGATGAGGTTTTGGCAGTAGGTGATGCCGAGTTCCAGAAGAAAGCCATTGGCAAGATGCAGGATATTTCTAGAGGACAAGGGAGAACGGTTTTGTTTGTGAGTCATAACATGGCGGCGGTAAAACAGTTGTGTACTAGAGGAATGTTGTTGGAAAATGGTAAAATAAAAATGGTTTCCGATATTATTACGGTGGTTAATGAATATGCTAATTCTTCAATTGAGAAAGTTGAATTTAAATATAAAATAAAAGAAAATAAAAGCCAGATTATCAAAGTAACATTAAAAAATAATGATAAATTAACAAATATTTTTTCCTACGAGGAAGATGTGACTATTGAGATTAAAATTTCGGTTAATAATTCTAAAGTTATGTTGGCTTTAAATCTAAAAGATTCAAATTTTAATTTAATTTTCATAGATGAATTTAAAGTTAGTGAGTCTGGAGAATTTCAAATTAAAATTCCTAAAAACTCTTTTTTAAAAGGATTGTACTATGTTGATGTACATTTATACACTCCTAATGTGGAGTTTTATGACAGTAAAATTGAAGAGATTATTGTTTTAATTGAAGGGTTGCCCGAAAAATATATGATGTATAATAATGTAAATTGCGGAATAATTAGTAGCCCTTTAATTTGGTCTAAAATTTAATTTATGATAGGAATTACGGGAGCAACGGGAGTATTAGGCAATATACTATGCGAAAAATTACAGAATCAAGACATTCAGTATACAGTCTTAAAAGCTGATATTAGAGATTATATTGCTTTGGATGCTTGGGTTAAAAATAACAATGTTATCTATATTATTCACTTAGCCTCAAAAGTTGCTGTTAAAGAAGTGGAAGATGATATTGATACAGCATACGATATTAATGTTTCTGGAACAATTAATATTATTAAAGTCTTGAAAAACAATCCCGTAATTATAGATTTGTTTTATGCAAGTAGTAGCCATGTTTATAAAAGTTCTTGCAGTTCGATAAAAGAAACAGATAAGCTAGAACCTATTAATTCATATGGTTTGACTAAATATATATCCGAGTTGTTGTTATTAGATTTCAAAATGAAAAATCTTGACATAAACATATGCATAGGTAGAATATTCAGCTTTTATCATTTTTCCCAAAAGCCACCTTTTTTGTATCCCAGTTTATTAGAAAGATTTAAAAATGAAGATTTGAACAGACCATTTAAATTATATGGAGCAAATTCTACAAGAGATTTTTTAAACGCAGAGGAGGTTTGTGATATTATTATTCAATTAGTAAAAATTAAGTACAACGGAGTGGTTAATATTGCATCAGGTAAATCATCAAAAATATTAGATTTTGTAAAGAGTATAGCTCCTTGTGAATTAGATTTTGAATTGATTGATAATGAAAATATAACTCATTTAAACGCAGATGTTTCTTTGTTAAAAAAAATATTGAATAATGATTAATAAAAAAGTTTCAATTGTAATACCTACTTTTAATAGAGCGGATTACTTGATAGAATGCATAGATTCTTGTTTAGCACAAACATATCCTTGTGAAATAATTGTCTGTGATCACGGTAGTACAGATAATACTCCTGAAGTGATTAAGCGGTATGAAGGTAAAATTAAATACGTGAGAAGAGAGTTGGATTCAGGAGTTCATTTTTGTTGGTTAGACGGTATTTTACATGCGTCCAATGATTTAATTCATATAAACTTTGATGATGATTGGATTAAACCATTATTTATAGAAAAATGTATTGAATTGTTTAATGAAGAGGTGGGTTGTGTATTAGCAGAAGCCAAAATATACTCAGAAAAAGAACAAAAATATTCTGAAAAGATATTTAATTTAAATATAAATACAGGGATTTACCCTGTAAAGAATCTTGTCGATTTCAATTTAAGATATTTAACTTCACCTTGTGCAGGAATATATAGAAAAAAAATATTGATAGATAATTTGTTCGTTGGATGTGTGCCTTATTCCAAAAATGAGTATCATGGAGTGGGCCCCGATATTTTGTTTACTTTAATGAGTTGTAATAATTATCTTTATTATGGGTATGTAGATGAACCGTTAGTTGTTTTCAGGTCACATGAAAAATCGATAACAATAGATGCTTCTTTGGATGTTCAAAAACAATTTAAAATTGATAAAGCATACGATGATGCAAGAATATACTTTTTTATAAATCGTATTATTGCCAAATTCAAAATATACAACATAGTAAGAAAATTTATTAGTAAAAAGATATGATACGATTAGCTGAAAATACAATTTCTCAAGAAGAATTATTAGCGCTAGCAAAATGGATTCCCATTACTCCCCAGCTAACGAAAGGTCCTTTAGTTATTGAATTTGAAAAGAAATTTGCTACTTATATTGGTACTAAACACTGTGTCATGGTAAATAGTGGTTCTTCTGCTAATTTGTTGATAGCCTATTCGCTGTTAGAAGGAAATTATCTGAAAAACAAAAAGGTTGTAGTTCCAGCCGTAAGTTGGATTACAACTCTATCTCCGTTTTTACAATTTGGATTTGAGGTTTTATTGTGTGACAGTAATGATAAAAATCTTGGTGTTGATATCATTGAATTAGAGCAATTGTTTATAAAAGAGAATCCATCATTATTAATTATTGTACACGTTTTGGCTCATTTGAATGATATGGATGAAATCTACAGACTTTGTGATAAATATGATGTTTTATTAATAGAAGATGCTTGTGAAGCATTGGGGACTTCAAATACTGATAATAAAAAAGCAGGAAATCTATCATTGGCAGGTTCATTTTCATTTTATTATGGACATCATATATCCACAATTGAAGGAGGAGCTGTAACAACAAACGATACTAAATTATACAATCTAATGCTTTCTATTAGATCTCATGGTTGGTCACGAGATGTTGATAGCTTTTATAAAGAGCAATGGAAAAACGATTTTAATATAGATGAAGTTAGGGAGTTTTATACCTTTTATTATCCAGGATTTAATTTGCGTTCAACAGACTTAAATGCTTTTTTAGGATTGAGTCAATTAGATAGAATAAATGAAATTGTATCCGTTCGTCAAAATAATTATAATTTATACAGTAAATATTTAGATGGTAAATATTGGAAACAAGAAAGCCAATGCAGTCAGTTGTCAAGTTTTGCTTTTGGAACAATAGTAGAGAATAGGCAAGAAGTATTTAATCATTTGAAAAAAAACAATATCGAAGTCAGACCATTAATATGCGGGAGTATGGGAAAGCAACCTTTTTGGATTAAAAAATTTGGTTATAAACCTCTTAAAGTAGCAGATGTAGTTCATGATTTTGGACTTTATTTACCCAATCATTTATATATTGATGAAGAAAAAATACAGTTTGTAACTGATAAATTTAAAGAAGTTGCCATTCCGAAATTTATTGTTTAATTAAAAAAAAAACTTGATGCGCTATACTAAAATATCAATAGTAACGCCATCCTATAATCAAGGTCAATATCTTGAGGATAGTATTTTTGTATGTTTAAGGGCAAGCTTTTTCCAAATTGGAATACCTGATTTATGATGCTGCAAGTACCGATTATATTAAATTTTTTTTATTAAATTTAAAAACAGTAATAAATAATTAAAATTTTACAGAAAGTGTTATCTATATCATTCTTTATTTTAAAAAGAAACAGTTAATTAAAAAAAATTGAAGAAGAAATAATAAGTTACTTAAAAATGTCAAAAACACAATCTAGTCCAATTTTAACAATAATAATTCCTACCTACAATTCTGAGGTTACTCTTGGAGTTGCTTTGAAAAGTATCATAAATCAGACGGTTAAAGATATCGAGATATTAATAATTGATGGTTTATCGACTGACTATACTTTGAAAATAGTGGAGGACTACAAATTAGAATATGCAGGGATAAATGTTGTTTCTGAAAAAGACAAAGGAATTTACGATGCCATGAATAAGGGTGTTTTGTTGGCCAAAGGGGAGTGGTTGTATTTTTTGGGAAGTGATGATTCTTTATATGAATCAACTACGATAGAAGAATTTTTAGGCAACACCAGCATAGAAAATAATGAAGTAGTTTATGGTAATGTTTATTCTAAATATTTTAACGGGAGTTATGATGGGACATTCACTTATTGTAAATTGCTAAACCAAAATATTTCTCACCAAGCTATTTTTTTTAGGAGAAGTGTCTTTGATAAAACAGGCAGATATAATTTAAAATATAAAGCGTATGCAGATTGGCATCATAATATCAATTGGTTTTTTTCTTCAAAAATATCTTATATATACATCGATCAAATAATTGCTAATTTTACATACGGTGGCTTTAGTGCTATATATGATGACAAAGCATTTAAATCTGATAAAATTTTTTTATTAATATCAAAGGGTATAGGTAAATTAACTACTCCTGAATTATTAAATAGTTGCAATAATTATATTAATTATATTAAACATGAGAGAAATTTTTTTAAGTTATTTGTTGCTTATTTTTTTAAGTTTGGATTAATGATTTTTGGAAAAATAACACAATATGTAATCCATCGATAATGATCTCAATAATAATCTGTTCCCGAACCCAAAATATTTCTAAAAACTTATCCGAAAATATTAATAAAACTATTGGTTGCGAGTATGAATTAATTGTTATTGATAATACTCAAAACCAATATTCTATTTTTGAAGCCTATAATTTAGGTATAGAAAGAAGCACAAATGAATATTTATGTTTCATTCACGACGATATTTTAATTTATACTATTGGGTGGGGTGGGATTATTAATTCCATTTTTAGAGAGGGTAACCAAATAGGTCTAATTGGAGTAGCAGGAGCAAAAATAAAGACGAAATTTCCATCCGCTTGGTGGGATTGCCAGGAAGATCAGAAAGTTATATGTATTATTCAACATTATACAGATAAGGAAAAAGAAAGAATGATGTCGGGATTTGATAATGATGCTTTAGTTGAGGTTGTAGCAATTGATGGAGTTTTTATGGCTATGCGAAAAAAGGAGTATTTATTATTTGATACATCTATGAAAGGGTTTCATAATTATGATCTAAATATTTCTTTTGAGTATAAAAAAAGAGGATTTAAAATTATTGTAATAAATCAAATTATTTTAGAACATTTTTCAATTGGAAATATTAATAGAGACTGGGTTAAATCAGCTTATAAACTTCATAAAAATTATAAAGATAGTTTGCCTTTAAAAATTCAATATGATGCTATAAGGAAGAGAGATGAAGTTTCAAATGCAACAAAATTTATCGAATTATGTTTAGAATTTGAGGAATATAATATTGCATATTCAATTTGGTGGGAACTTTTTTGTTTAGATCCATATTCAAAATATCATATTGAATTTTGGAAAAGAATAATAAAAGAGAAATTATGCTAGCCATAGTAATCCCATATTACAAATTCATCTTCTTTGAAAAAACTTTACAATCTTTAGCTAATCAAAGCGACCAACGTTTTAAAGTTTATATTGGCGATGATGCTAGTACTGAAAATCCTGAAATTTTACTAGAAAAATTCAAAGGACAATTTGATTTTGTGTATCATCGTTTCGAAAATAATTTAGGAGGTATTTCACTCACTCAACAATGGGATCGTTGTATAGCACTATCAAATAATGAAGAATGGATAATGATTTTGGGCGATGATGATTATTTGGGAAATTCGGTGGTAGAATCCTGGTATAAAAAGTATAGTATATTTTATATGAAAACGGAAGTAATTCGGTTTGCTTCAAAAATTGTAGTTGAAGAAACAAAAAAGGTTTCGGAAGTATTTACACATCCTATTTGGGAAGCAGCTACGGATTCTTATTACAGGAAATTGGAACATTTGACTAGAAGCTCATTATCTGAATATATTTTTTCTAGAGCTTCGTATCGTAAATATGGTTTTTATGATTACCCTTTGGCTTGGAATAGTGATGATCGTGCTTGGCTTGATTTTTCAGATAATAAACCTATTTTTACCATAAATGAAAGTGTAGTTTATTTTAGACTTTCAGCTTTGAATATTTCTGGTAAAGAAGATAATAATGTATTTAAAAGTTTATCTCTAATATCATTCTACGAATTTATACTTTCAAAAAAGCTGGCACTTTATACTAGTTATCAGCAGGATAGATTTATGAGGAAATATGAAAAAGAAATCAAAATGGTTAGAAATTTAAGTTTAAAGGAGTTTTTTTTACTGCTTTTTTGTTATTTAAGATTTTTTAATTTTGATTCTTTCAAAAAATTTATAAAAAGAAGTATCCAATAAATAAAAAACTATGGACTTTAATAGAGTATCGGTAATTGTTCCCTGTTATAATCAAGCTCAATTTCTTGATGAAGCTTTACAATCTGTTTTAAATCAGACTTATGCTAATTGGGAATGTATTATTATAAACGATGGAAGCCCAGATAATACAGAAGAAGTTGCTTTGAAATGGTGTAATAAAGATGAAAGATTTATTTATTTTAAAAAGGAAAATGGAGGTTTATGTAGCGCACGTAATTTTGGGATAACTTATGCTAAAGGGGAATTTATTTTACCTTTAGATGCTGATGACAAGATTGCTAAAAATTATATAGAAAAAGCTTTTCAGTCATTTATTGAAGATGCATCATTAAAAGTAGTGTATTGTAAAGCAGAAAAATTTGGTGACGAAGTTGGTCCTTGGAATTTACCAAAATTTTCACTTTTTAATTTAAGTAGAAATAATTTGATTTTTCCTTCGGGTATGTATAGAAAAACTGATTGGCTAGCAGTTGGAGGTTATGATACGAATATGATTTATGGATGGGAAGATTGGGAAATTTGGATTTCTCTATTAAAAAATGGGGGTAACGTAAAACAATTAAATGAAGTTGGATTTTATTACAGAATAAAATCGGTGTCTATGTTAAAACAGATAAATCAAGAAAAAGGAGATTATTTACTAAAGTATTTAAGTATTAAGCATGCTGATTTTTTTGTAAAATACTATGGTTCTTTTGCAGTAATGGAACGTAAATTAGTTGAGGAAAGAAATAAAAACGAAGTGAATCTAAAAAGTGAAAAGTTTGCAATTGATGTTTTTTGCTCTGTATTTTTTGGGTTTTCTATTTTTGGGAAATATAAAAAACAGAAGAATAATTAATTACTATTTTAATACAATTGAGATGCCCCAAGATAAGATACAATTTTTAGCCTATTATTTACCACAATTTCATCCTATTCCGGAGAATGATACATGGTGGGGAAAAGGTTTTACCGAATGGACTAATGTAGTAAAAGCCAAACCACTTTTCAAAGGACATGAACAACCTATTTTGCCAGCAGATTTAGGTTTTTATGACCTGCGTTTGCCAGAAGTACAAATGCAGCAAGCTGCTTTAGCAGAGCAATATGGAATAGATGGTTTTATATATTATCAGTATTGGTTTGGTAATGGAAAAATGCTATTGGAACAACCAGCGGAACAAATGTTGAAAAATAAAGATATTAGGTTGCCGTTTTGTTTTTGTTGGGCAAATGAGACCTGGAAAGGGATTTGGCATGGCTTAGACAATCCCGAAGTTCTAATAGAGCAAACCTATCAGGGAGAAATTGGATATAAATCCTATTTTGAATATTTACTTCCTTTTTTTAAAGATGAACGGTATATTAAGGTCGATAATAAGCCCATGTTTCATATTTATAGGATTGAGGACATTCCAGATTTTGATGTTTTCATAAAAACATTCAATGGATTAGCACGTTTAGAAGGGTTTGATGGAATATACTTTATTTCTACAGTCGTTTCAAACCTAGATTTTGTTTTAAAATCGCCAGAATTGTATGGGCAAATAGGGTTAGATGTTTTTTTTAAAATGAGGTATAATAAACCCTCATTTTTTAATGAAAAAAGATTTTTAGGAAAGATAGAAAATAGAATTCGTCTTAATTTATCAGGCTCCTATAAAATTGGAGTTCGAAAAAAACCATTAGTTTTTGATTATACAGAAGGTGTTTCTAAATTTAATGTTCAATTTCCAAACACTAAATATATTTCTTGTGTTTTCCCAAATTGGGATAATTCTGCCAGAAGTGGAAAAAAGTCCTTGATTTTTAAAAATACCAATCCTGCTGCATGGCAAAATCACTTACAAGTTGCCGTAAATGAACTTTTAAGAAATCCAGAAAACCCCTCTTTTATGGTTATTAAATCTTGGAATGAATGGGCAGAGGGTAACCATTTAGAACCCGACCAAAAGTTTGGATTAGAATGGCTAGAAGCCATAAAAAATGTAAAAGCAACTTTAAAAGATATTTAATGCAAAAAAACATTCTTGTATCAATTATTCTTCCCGTCTATAATGGAGAAAAATTCTTGGCTCAATCTATCGAAAGCTGCCTCAACCAGACTTATCAAAATATAGAATTGATTATTGTTTATGATTTTTCTACTGACAAGACTCTCGAAATTGCTAACTTCTATGCAACAAAAGATAGTAGAGTACTAATAATTAATAATGTAGATAAAAAAAATTTACCTGCTAGTTTAAATGTAGGTCATATTGCTGCTAAAGGTGATTTTATTACGTGGACGAGCGATGATAATATATTTGAAATTGATGCCATAGCAGAGATGTTAAATACCCTTTTAGAAAAAAATGTAGATATTGTATATAGCAATATGATTATTATTGATCATAATGGCGATAAAGTTCGGGAATTTGATTTTCTTGATTTTGAAAATGTTATATTCCGTAATTACTTTGGGAATTGTTTTCTATACAAAAAAGAAGTTTTTGAACGAAACAAAGGGTATAAAGAAGATCGTTTTTTAATTGAAGACTATGATTTTTGGTTGAGGGCTATTGCACACAGTCAGTTTTATCAAATCAAAAAAAAACTATATAGGTACAGAAGACACGATACAAGTTTGACACATCAAATTGCAAATAACGATGAAAAAAAACAAATTTTTATTGAGAACGTAATTAAAATGTATAATGATTTTTCAAAAATATTTTTAGAAAATGATTATTTAATAATGGGCGATTTTTTATCCCAATCTTTGAACTTTCAAAAAATTCCATTTGAATGGATTGAAAAAAATGAAGGTGTAATTAATTCGTTTAAAAAAAATCTTTCTAAGAATAGTAATTTCCAAAATAAAGGCGCAATTGAAAAAGTATTTTTAAATAAAATGGTTCAAATCATGACAATGGATAAAGGTTTGAAAAGTAATTTTTCGAAGTCTTTATATATATTAAAACGATATGGATTTTTTTTGGATAAAAAAGCAATCAAAACTTTAATAAAATATTCTTTTTTCAAAAAATGATGACACCAAAAGTAAGCATAATAATGGCGACCTATAATAGGGCGCAATACATACTAGAATCTATAGAATCCATACAATCTCAAACATTCCAGGATTGGGAGTGTCTTATTATAGATGATGGTGGAACCGATGCTACACGGGATATTTTAGAACCTGTTTTAATTCAAAATCCAAGATTTCAGTATTTTACGCGAACTTCAGACTATCAAAAAGGATTGCCTGGAAGCAGGAATTACGGTTTAGATCTTGCAAAAGGAGATTACATAATATTTTTTGATGATGATGATATCGCACATCCGCAAAATCTAGAATTATGCGTTTTCGAATTATCTAATAAGGATATTTCATTTTGCAGATACATTCGGGATGTTTTTACAGGTGATTTTGATTATGAGTATGAGTATTCAAAAGACTATTCTTCTTTTTATATTGATGAAAATGATATTGAAAGTATTCTGAAAAATGAATTGCTTTTTAATTCTTGTGCGGTTATGTGGAAAAAAGAGTGTTTTAAAAACCTACGTTTTGAAGAAAGTTTAATGTATGCAGAAGAGTGGGAGTTGTATTCCAGAATTATTTCAAATGGTGTTAAAGGAATATCTATAAACAAATCGTTATTTTATGGACGCAAACATCCTGATTCTAATACAGGTGAATTCTATAGAAACGATCCTATTAGAAGAAAATCAAATGCCGAAGCGGTTTTTTTAGTAGTTAAAAATTTGAAAGAAACAAATTTGCTTACCAAAACTATACTTAAGTATTTTATTCAGGTATCATTACAATACAAAAAATATAACTTGTTCGAAAGGATACTTCATATCTTAGATTTATCCAAAAAAGAAGAGCTAATGTGGAGATTGTTTTATGTTCATTTGCCTCTGCGTTTGTATTTTTATGGAATTTGGAAGAAGTTAAAATAATAATAATACATACTTAAATGAAATTTCTAGTTATAGCACAAAATTTAAAAGTTACGGGAGCAAGCGAGGGAGTGGTTTCTCGTTCTTTTCTTGCTAAGTTACGAATGGCATATCCCGATTCAGTTATTGATGTGTTGTATTTAAAAAACCACCACAGTGAAGATCAATTGCATTTGTTGCCAGTTAATTCTATTCAATCGCATGTTATTAATTTGAAACCTCCTTTTGTAACAAAATGGCTCAATCGAATTTCTTGGCGTCTGTTTGATATTTCTTTGTACGATCGGTTTGTGCATAAATCCTTTGGTAAACCTATTTCTAAAATAGACCACGAGCAGTATGATCACGTTTTTATTAGAAGTGCAGGTTTAAATCACGAAACCTTGTTGGCTGCTATAAATTTGCCTATCCTTAAAAAAGCAATTATTAATTTTCATGATCCCTATCCTTTTTTTTGGTACCAAGGTTCCCATCATGCGCTCTCGGGTGTCGAATTATTTCGTTTGAAAGCCATGTACAAAGTAATTCAACAGGCCAAAACCTGTATAAGTACTGCCCAGTTAATGTCGAATGACTTAGAATTTCTATACGGTTCTCGAAAAAAAATCTATACCTTAGCCCATCAATTTTCAAGTTCAGTTTTTGATTTAACGGATATTCAAAAGGTTCGACCAAAACAAAAAAAGCTTACTATTGCGTATCATGGTTCCATACAGTTTGGCCGAAATTGCAATGCTCTTTTGGAAGCCTATGCCGCATTAGTAAATGAGAATGCCACAATTAAAGAAGAAACCGAATTCATATTGCGGTTGGGTGGTGGTGATGTAAATGCCTTGCGGATTAAATTTCAGCCCTGCGATAATATTGTTATTTTACCCACCTTAAATTTTTCTAATTCGTCCTACGAACAAACTCATCTTGCAGATATAAATGTTATCTTAGAGAACGGTCCCTTATATTGTAATATATTAGTAGGCAAAGCCCCGTTTTTAGCATCATTGAATAAACCTGTTTTCTGTGTCTCACCAGAACGAAGCGAATTAAGACAAATCATCAATGATCCAAATCTGATTGCAAACGGAAATGATACATTGGAAATAAAAACGAAATTAAAAGCACTAATAGAGCAAAGATTGAATACTACTGAATTAGCATATCCGTTTGGTGATTATTTTGGTGAGGAGGATTTTAAAAGGAATTTAAATAATATATTGGTAAATTGTTAATATATCTGAATAGAAGTAATAAAATAATATGATGATTTCGATAATAATTTGCTCAAGAGTAAAAATAATTAACCCCAATTTATTAGATAATTTAAAAGAGACTATAGGTTGTAATCATGAATTGATTATTATAGATAATTCAGAAAATAAGCTTTCTATTTTTGAAGCATATAATATTGGAATTAAAAGAAGTAAAGGAAATTTATTATGTTTTCTTCACGATGATATCTTAATTCATACTAAAGGTTGGGGGGACATAGTAAATCAAATTTTTATAGAAAATGATAACATTGGACTTTTAGGAGTTGCGGGTACAAAATATAAATCAAAAATGCCTTCAGGTTGGTGGAATTGTCCTAATAAGTATAAAAATATTAATATTATACAACATTTAAATAATAAAAAAGAAAAATGGTATTATGGTTTTGAAGATTCGAACCTATCTACAGTTGTTGCAATTGACGGTGTTTTTATGGTTTTAAGAAGAAAAAACGAATTAAATTTTAACAAAAAAATTAAAGGTTATCATAATTATGATTTAAATATTTCATTAGAAAATTACATTAAAGGTTATAAAACGGTAGTTACTAATCAAATTTTATTAGAGCATTTTTCAAACGGTACTATTAATGAGTCATGGTATAATTCTACCTATTTAATACATGAAATGTATAATAAAATATTACCTATATCTGTCGGCAATAGTTTGGTTGAAAGTGATTTAGAATTAAAAAATGGATTCCATTTTTTAAAGTATTATATTCAATTTAAATTTAAAACAGGATTTTTTAAGTTATGGTTATATCTTTTTTTAATTAAACCTCTAACAATTAATCATATAAAAATCTTTAAATTACTTATAAAAAGAATAGTTACATTAGATTTTTTAAAATCACAACATGAATAAAGCTAGAATAATTGCCTATTATTTACCTCAATATCATCCAGTACCCGAAAATGATATTTGGTGGGGGAAAGGTTTTACAGAGTGGACAAATGTAGCTAAAGCTAAACCCTTATTTAAGGGTCATGATCAACCTAAATTACCTGCAGATTTAGGTTATTATGATTTGAGAATTCCTGAAGTAAGAGCAGAACAGGCTAAAATGGCTAAGGATTTCGGTATTGAAGGTTTTTGTTATTGGCACTATTGGTTCGGAGATGGTAAAAGGTTGTTAGAAAAGCCCTTTGAAGAAGTGCTGAAATCAGGTGAGCCTGATTTTGGTTTTTGTTTAGCTTGGGCAAATATTAAATGGGGTGGGATTGATTATGGAGATCAATTTAAAAGATTATTGATGGATCAAACTTATCCAGGTATGGAGGATTATAAAAATCATTTTTATGAGGTCTTACCTGCTTTTAAGGATAAAAGGTATTTGAAAATTGATAATAAGCCAATTTTCACTATTTATAATCCTGCTGGACTTCCAGATGCAAAAGTGTTTATTGAATTATGGAATACTTTAGCTAAAGAAAATGAATTAGAAGGTATCTATTTTATAGCCTATCAACATTTTGATTTTCCTTATAAAGAATTTGGATTCGACGCATTAACACCACCAAGTCCGAGTCATCTTTTTATGAGAGTCAAACATACTTTTTTAGGAAAATTAGTAAATAAAATAACTGGATTTAGATTAAATCAATTGAAATATGGTACTTTAAAATTGAGAAATATTTTTACCCATAAACAAATAGTTGAGGCCAGCGATTATTCAGATGTGCCACAAGAAATTAAATTTTTTCCAAGTTGTAGTCCAAATTGGGATCATACCCCTAGAAGCGGAAACAAAGGTCAAGTAATTGTTGAAACTAAACCGGAATTATTTTATGAAAATTTATCGAATTGTTACAAAAGGATTGAAACATATAAAAGCGAAGAAAAAATAATATTTATTAAAGCTTGGAATGAATGGGCTGAGGGGGATTATTTAGAACCGGATCATAAAATCGGATTTGAGAATTTGAAGCAGATTAAAAAATTTCAAAGAATTAAAGATTAAATAATGCGAATAGGAAACAATCCTCATAAAGATGAATTGATACCCGAATCCAACTACCTGCATCAGGTAGTTATTCCTGTTTATATACCTAATGAAGAAGCTTATTTCGTAGATAGTTTTAAAATATTTCAACTGTGCATGGAATCTTTGTTTGCTACTATTCACAATAAAACTTTTATAACTTTAGTCAATAATGGTAGTTGTAATAAGGTAATCGAATATTTAGACTTTCTTTACAAAGAAGGGAAAATACAAGAATTGATTCATACCGAAAACATAGGAAAACTAAATGCGATTTTAAAAGGGGTTGCAGGCAATAACATGGAGTTAGTAACCATAGCCGATGCCGATGTTTTGTTTTTGAATAATTGGCAGTTGGAGACCGCCAAAGTTTTTAGAGCATTACCAAAAGTAGGGGTGGTAGGTATAGTTCCCCAATTTAATATGTTTAAAAACAAGTGTGGGAATGTGCTTTTTGATAATTTATGTTTTAAAAAACTAAAATTTATTCCAATAAAATCAGCAGAAGGATTAATCCGTTTTTATGATAGTATCGGTTGGGATAGAAGTTATAATAAAGATTATTTGAAATATGGTTTAGGACTTGAATTTGAAAATAGTGCTGTATTTATTGGTTCGGGACATTTTGTAGCAACCTATAAAAAACAAATGTTTCAGGATATGAAATCGTACTTAAATTACAAATTAGGTGGCGATTCTGAAAATTATTTGGACGTATTGCCTTTAAAATATGATTATTGGAGAGTAACTACTCATGATAATTATGCCTATCACATGGGAAATGTTTTTGAAGATTGGATGTCCGAAATAAAACAGGATGTTAAGACTAGTAAAGAAATCGATTTTGGTTTTGCACAACAAAAAGTGGCTAATCCTTTTAAATTTTATTTAAAAAATCGATTATTTGTTAAGTTTTTAAGGAGTGGATTTCTTTCTAGGATTTTTTATCAATGGAAAAAGTTGCCTAAATCAATGATTAGAAATTATAATAATATTGTTCCAAAATGAAAATTTCAATACTCATAATATCTAAAAATAGAAAAGAAGAACTGGCTTTTACTTTAAACAGATTAAAAAATATAGTTGATGTTTCTGTTCATGAGGTTTTGGTTTTGCTAGATGGTTGTAATGACGGTTCAGAAGAGCTAATAAAACAATTTGATTGGATTAATTGGACTGTTTTAAATGAAAGTATTGGCGCATCAAGAGCAAGAAATTTTCTTTATAAAAAAGCTAGGGGTTCTATTTTTATTGGATTTGATGATGATGCTCATCCCTTGCAAGTTGATTTTATTGAAATAGTGGAATCAATATTCAAAGCCAATAAAGATTTAGGGATTATAGCTTTCCAAGAAATAAGGGGCGTTTTTAAAAATGATGAAGAAGCATTATCTCAAAAACCAAATCAAAAAGTAGAATTTTTATGTAATGATTTTATTGGCTGTGGTTTTGCCATTACCAAAAACACTTATCTTTCCATAAATGGTTTTCCATTGTGGATTGATATTTATGGTGAAGAATCTTGTGTTGCTATTGAAGTTTTAGCAAATAAAAAGGAGATACTTTACACAAATAGAGTATCTGTGAATCATCGTGTAAATAAACAAGCTAGATTAGATAGTGGTTTGAATTATTTTAGATTTGAAAAACAATTAAAAAACACAGCCTTATATTTTATAGTTTATTATAAAAATCCAATTTTTAAAATAATTAAATTGCTTTGGCATAATTTTAATAAGTATGCAATTAAAGATATCATCTTTTTCAAATGCTTTTTTAAAGCAGTTGGAATAATAATAATTCAAATACCAGATGTTTTAAAATATAGAAAGCCAGTTTCTAAATTGATTATTAAAAAAAAGACAGCATTAGCTCCGCCTATTTTTTATTAAAAAAAAACTAATTTGACTTGCCTATGAAAACAATAGCAATAATTCCAGCTCGTGGCGGTTCCAAGCGCTTATCCAACAAGAATGTTTTGTCCTTGAGTGGAATTCCCATGCTTGTTCATAGTATTTTGTATGCTCAGAAAAACAGTGCTATTATTGACGAAATCTATGTTACGACGGATGATGCAACAATCAAAAAAATAGCTTTGCAATATGGCGCTAAAGTAATAGACAGACCCGAAAGTTTGTCTGGTGATTTTGAACCCACAGTTTCGGCACTAAAACAGGTTTTAGAGTCGATAGAAGATGAGGTAGAAAATGTAATTTTGCTTCAAGCTACAAATCCCTTACGTCCTGAAAATCTATTAAAAGAAGCTTTTGAAACCTATCAAAACGGAAATCAGGATAGTTTGTTTACTGTCAGTAGGAATCATCAAAAGTTGGGTAAAATAGAAGCAAATCAATTTATCCCTTTCAATTACAAAATTGGGCAACGCAGTCAGGATTTAGAACCTTTATTTTTCGAAAATGGACTATTGTATATTAGCAAAGCAAAGTTAATAGTAGACAATAAAATTATTTCCGAAAGTGCTTTTCCTTATCAGGTAGATCACCTTTTTGCTACTGTTGACATTGATACCCAAGAAGACTTGTATTATGCAGAGTATGTTCTGGGGAAGTTTTCTGTTAAGGAAAAACACACCCCCAGCCCTGTCATTGCGAAGAATGAAGCAACTGAAGAGGGGAGTTAGGAGTGCAAATAATTAAATTTTGATTGCCGAATTCAGATACAATTATATTTTGAATAAGTCATAATTAGCATGGTTACATTCCCCTCTTGAAACCCTTTTGGGTTCAACGATTCCAAAATTAAATATAATCAAGAGTTATAGGGGTTAGGGGTGTGTTTCCGTAGTGTAAACAATAAATAACGTAATAACAACGATGAAACATTCCCAACATAGTTTGCTTCATTCCTGGCAATGAAAAGTATAAATATTAATAAATATAATATTAAATAGCAGGGACACATTCCCATTAGATTGCTTCCTTTGTCGCAATGACAAGGTTAGGGGTGTGTTCCTGTAGGATAAAAAATAAATAACGTAATAACAACGATGAAACATTCCCAACATAGTTTGCTTCATTCCTGGCAATGAAAAGTATAAATATTAATAAATATAATATTAAATAGCAGGGACATATTCCCATTAGATTGCTTCCTTTGTCGCAATGACAGGGCTAGGGGTGTGTTCCTGTAGAATAAAAAATAAATAAGGTAATAACAACGATGAAACATTCCCAACATAGATTCCTTCATTCTTAGAATTTACAGGTATAAATATTAATAAATATAATATTAAATAGCAGGGACACATTCCCCTTAGATTGCTTCCTTTGTCGCAATGACAAGGTTAGGGGTGTGTTCCTGTAGGTTAAACAATAAATCACATAATAACAACAGAGACACATTCCCAAAAAAGATTGCTTAATTCTTAGAATTTACAGGTATAAATATTAATAAATATAATATTAAATAGCAGGGACACATTCCCCTCAGATTGCTTCCTTTGTCGCAATGACAGGGCTAGGGGTGTGTTTCTTAAAAAATGAATAAAAAAAATGAACAACTCATACATCACAATAGCAGGACGAAAAATAGGCGCAGATTATCCCCCATTAGTTATTGCTGAAATAGGTATTAATCATGAAGGATCCTTGGTTGTTGCCAAAGAAATGGTGGATGCCGCCCAAAGAGCAGGAGTAGAGCTCGTAAAACACCAAACCCATATCGTAGAAGACGAAATGAGTGGGGCTGCCAAAAAAGTAATTCCAGGTAATTCGGATGTTTCCATTTATGAAATAATGGAACGTTGCGCCCTGAATGAAGCCGATGAACTTGCACTAAAAAAGTATGTAGAAAGCAAAGGCATGATTTTTATATCTACTCCTTTCTCCCGTGCTGCCGCAGATCGATTGCAGAAAATGGAGGTACCCGCTTATAAAATAGGTTCGGGCGAATGCAATAATTACCCTTTATTAGAACACATTGCCACTTTTGGAAAACCCATAATAATGAGTACTGGAATGAATACGATTGATAGTATTCAAAAAGCGGTAGCCATTTTTGATAAACATAAAATTCCAGTTGCCCTATTGCACACCACAAATTTGTATCCCACACCAACCCATTTGGTGCGTTTGGGAGCAATGGTAGCGATGCATGAAGCTTTTCCAGATAAAGTTTTCGGATTATCGGATCATACTTTGAATAACAATGCTTGTTTGGCGGCTGTAGCTTTAGGAGCTAGTATTCTGGAGAGACATTTTACAGATACTATTAGCCGAACGGGTCCGGATATTGTTTGCAGTATGGATGAACAAGCCACCAGAGAATTGATTGTAAATTCCAATGAAATTTGGCAGATGCGAGGCGGTATAAAAGCCCCTGCTAAGGAAGAGCAAGTAACCATTGATTTTGCCTTTGCAACAGTCTGTACTATTGCAAACATCAAAAAAGGAGAAGTGTTTACCAAAGATAATATTTGGGTAAAACGTCCTGGAACAGGAGAAATTTTGGCAGAACATTTTAATGATTTATTAGGAAAGAAAGCAACTAGAACTATTGAAAATGATGAGCAGTTAGGTTGGGAGGATATAGAATAGTATGCTTTTCCAATAATTATTAACATATATATTCCACTTTTGAAATCGAAGATTCAATGATTCCATAATACATGGGTACTATGTTAGCAGGAGACATTCCCCTCTTGAGAGGGGTTAGGGGTGTGTTTATGTTGTGTAAACAATAAAATAACATAATAACAAGAGCTACACACTTTTAACTTAGATTGCTTTATTCTTCGAAACAACAGGGTTATTGTTATTCACTTAATTCCAAAATAATAATTTTAATTCTATGAATGGCCAAAAGAAAAATTATTCCTTATAATCTAAAAATCAAAGAATTTGCAAGACAACTCCGAAATGATTCTAATAGAAGCGAGATTTTTATTAGGCTAAAGTTAAAAGCAAAGCAAATCTATGGCTATGATTTTCATCGTCAAAAACCGATTGACAATTATATTTTAGATTTCTTTTTTACGAATTGATGCTTGGAATAGAATTGGACGGATATTCGCATCAGATTTTAGAAGTGTTTACCAAAGATGGAGTTAAAGAAAATATAATGAATTAGGGATTAATATTTTACGTTTTAGCGATGAACAAGTGTTGAAAGATATGGAAAATGTAATTAGGGCTATTGAGTTTTTTTTTGTGAATTTGAAAAACTACACACCCCCAACCCCTCTCAAGAGGGGAGTTAGGAGTGCAAATAATTGCTAGAGTAGGGATGAAATTACTCGGTTTAAGTCCTAAAAAGATAAAATAATTGAGAAGTATTCTTTTCATGACATCGGAAATGTAAGGTTTTCAACATCCAACAAAATCAAGACTTGTAGGTGTTAAGTGTGTAAAAACTAATAAATCACTAAAATTTTTTTCGCATCTTTGTATGTTTTGGTAAAATATAAAGTGTAGCATTTAATATGAAAAAAATCCTATTTCTAACAGGAACACGTGCCGATTTC
>Ga0209499_1001130_pt1 | contig 19059 bp, 15 predicted proteins | sample C_130208_EF_Meta_FD_187306 | JGI IMG/M metagenome (GOLD analysis project Ga0209499, IMG submission 187306) | Freshwater microbial communities from Lake Croche, Canada to study carbon cycling - C_130208_EF_MetaG (SPAdes) (version 2) | ecosystem: Environmental > Aquatic > Freshwater > Lake...
AGCGATTCCTCGATGAGGACCTCGGAAACCGGCGAGAGGTCGAGGCCGCGAATGATGATTTCCTCGAACTCCTCGCGGTTGTAGGCGATGCCGCCGCCTTGACCGCCCAGCGTGAACGCGGGCCGGATGATGAGCGGGAAACGGCCGATTTCCTCGGACACCTTCCGGGCTTCCTCGACGGTGTGGGCGACGCCGGAGAGCGGCAGGTCGAGGCCGATTTTGAGCATGGCCTCCTTGAAGCGCAGGCGGTCCTCGCCCTTGTCGATGGCATCGGCGGTGGCGCCGATCATGCGCACGTTGTGGCGCTCGAGCACGCCGGACTTGAACAGCTCCATCGACGTGTTGAGCGCCGTCTGCCCGCCGAGCGTCGGGAGCAGGGCATCGGGTTTCTCGCGGATGATGATTTTTTCCACCACCTCGGGCGTGATCGGCTCGATGTACGTGCGGTGGGCAAACTCCGGGTCGGTCATGATGGTGGCCGGGTTGGAGTTCACGAGGATGACCTCATAGCCTTCTTCCTTGAGCGCCTTGCACGCTTGGACGCCGGAATAATCGAATTCGCAGCCCTGGCCGATGACGATGGGGCCGGAACCGATGACGAGAATTTTGTGGATGGTGGTGTCTTTGGGCATGATCAGAGGAAGGATGGGCTGCGCGGCAGGGCGGCTAAATTGCACGGGGTTTGGCAGGGATTTTCCCGCTTGTAAAGGGCTGGATTGCAAACCATCCACCAATGTGGCAGCGGGGTCACCGGCAGCCATCCCAAAACCCGTGGATCTTGTCGATCTCGCGTCGGTTTTTTTTCGTGGGCCGACCTTTGGCAGCTTCCTGTTTGGCGGCCAGCCAGAGATGAAGGGCGGCAAAAACCTCCGGTGGGGTCTGATCGGCGTAACACGCCTGCGCTTCGGGCGCGCCCACCCGCTGGCCGATCACCGCCTGCACGGCAATCGTCCGGACGCCCGGGCCCTCGGAAAACGGGATTTCCACCGTGTCCCCGGGCCGGACCATCGTCGCAGCTTTCAACGGGTGGCCGCCGCGTTTGACTTTGCCCGTCGCGCATAACTCCGCCGCAGCACCGCGGGTTTTGCACAACCGCACCGCCCACAGCCATTTGTCGGCGCGCACGCTTTCAAGCATGGCGGCTTCTACGCTGCGCGCACGCGCCAGGCAACCTGGAATCGCGCTCGACACTGAACAGGGGGCAGGACAAAAAAATCACAAGGAGCGGCGGACTCTTCATGTCTAGGATAACATTTTTGTCCTGCACCCCTATGAACAGGTGCCGCAGGCGAGTTGGCGCTTGAATGTTCAGTGACCGCGCCCTAAGCCAGTGGCCGCATGGATCCGATGCACCCTTACCAACATCTCTCGCTTTTCACCGTCGGTCTGATTCTGAGCGCTTGGCTGATCAGCAGCCACGCGCTGATGCTGGCCAAACCCGCCATGGTCCAGGGCTTCCTCAACAAGTTTCCGCGCGACCAAACGCTTGGCCAAATCCTGCTGGGCATTGGTCTCGCCTGGTTCTGGTTGCTGGTGGCACCCGATGGGTTCGGCCGACTCAGCGCACTGGCCATGGACTTGGGCGAATTCAACGGTGCCAAGCCGCTGCTGCGCATCCTGGTGCCGATTTCCATGTTCTTGGTCGCCTCCAGTGTCAGGGATTTTCTGGCGGTCCGCGCGCTCGGCGTGGTGGGTTTGATGGCCGCCTCGCCGCTGTTGGAAGCGGCTTTTCTCAAAGACCCCGCGTCGCGCTTGTTCGTGCCGATCTACGCTTACGGTTTGCTGACCGCCTCGCTGTTCTGCGTTGGCATGCCCTATTGGTTCCGGGATGCCGTCACCTGGGTCACGGCTGACTCCAAACGCTGGACGGCACTGTCCCTGGCCGGTCTCGGCTACGGCGTCGCGACTTTGGTCTGTGCGCTGGCGTTCTGGCGGGCGTATTGAGCCCTGCCGGCCTAGGGGCTAGTAAACCGGCGCGCCCGAGGTGTCGCTGCTGCCGCCGCCGTTGTTGTGTTGGGTCTTGTTGGCACTTTTTTCCATGCCTTCGCCGGCGATCCGCAAGTCACGACCCATGCCGATGAATGTATTGCAGGAACTGGTTAGCACGGCGGCCGTGGCAAGTGCGATTAGCAGGATTGATTTCATCACGAGCTGTGGTAACTCAAATCTCACCTTCTGCAAGCAGATATTGTCAACCCCGCTTGATTGTCAGGATTTTTCGCTCGGGTTTGGCTTACGCATCGGGAGCAGGCGTCACCGCATGCAGGGCATGGAAAATCCGGAGAGCGGCGTAGGCATCGTTGGCGGCGTAGAGCAACTGGCGTTCGGACAAATCGCGCAGCGCCCAGTTTGAGGTGGTGACGGATTTGGATTTCAAGAGCTTGCGATTGAAGAACATGGCGACGGCCGATTTGGCGCCGACGGCGTTGCGGTAGCCAAGCTTCTTGAACGAGCGGTCGAGGTCGACGATGGCAGCGGGGTGGATGCCGAAACGGTTCGCAATCTGATGGAGGTCGCCGCCGAGGCCGAAGCCGATCTTGATCAGGAGGGTGGATTGCAGCAACTCGATGATCACCGGGTGACTCTCAATGAACGCGGATTGGAAAATGAAGGCCTTCTCGAGCGTGGCAAATTGCAGCACATGCGGGCCTTCGGATTTCTGGCCTTTGTGAAACGTGGGCTTGGACTCGGTGTCGAAGCCCACGGCTCCAACGCTCAGCAGTTCTTCCAAGGCCAGCCCGGCTTGGCGCACTGTCGTCACCACAAAGACACTTTCCATGCCGAGCCCGGCGAAGGGCTCCAAGTCGGCAATGTCGTCCTTGTGGGGAGTCGTCTTATGAGTGGTCATTCAAAAAATGGCTGGGGGCTCCTGCGCGGAGCACACAGAGGCTCGTCTTGCCGGGTGCAAAGATCAAGCCCGCGTGCTGGATGCGTCACACAAAAAATCCCTGGGCCGAAGCCACGGCCGGGACGCCGGCGGGCCTCAGTCCAAGGATTTCCGCGAGGTTGGAACTCGGGGTCGGGGAGAATTCGGGCTGAGCGTTGCCAATCCAGGCTCCAATAAGCAAGGTGGCGGGCCAGTCCCGCAAAACGGCCGCCAAGGCGTGGCCGCGCGGCGCCAGCCGTTCCACATTACGCTTGCTCCGCCTCGGATCCCTCCTAGCTTCAAGTTGTGACACCCGCTGTTCGATTGCTGGCATTAGGGTTGGCTGCCCTCTGGCTGCCGCTCACGATGCATTGCCAATTGGCGAGTTTGGACGGTTGCGACGCGGCGGCGCTCTGCTGCGAGAATCATTGCGGATGCAGTGGCAGCGGCGATTGCCAGTCGGCGGTCTGCACAGTCATCGAGACCGGCAATTATGTCGTCAAAAGGGACTTGTTGTGCGCGCCCGCGGCCTCCTGTGAGGCGCTCACTGGGTGGGAACCGGTGGCTTGCCGCCGCCTGTTGACGCCCGCGATCATCCTCAATGAGGCCACCGGTGCCCCGCCCGGGTGGCAGCGAGTCTGGCAATTTGTCTTCCGCGCGGCACCTGCGCCGCGCGCGCCATCCGCCGTGTGCTGAGGAGTGGCAGGCCGGGCATGGATGCCCGGCGCAAGGGGGACGCCTCACCGGCGACCCGTGATTCGTGAGCCGGCAATCCGCTGGCTCGCATCCAAACGCAAAACGTGGAATTTTTTATGCAGCCGCAACGATTGTCGAATTTTTTATTGTGTATGGGACTGGTGGCGGCGGTGACGCTGCCGGGTTGGGCCGCCGAGCCGCGGCCTGGCGCGCAACGGCCGCGGCCGAAGGAGCCGCGGGAGGCGGGAGGCGGCGCTTTGTCGTTAGACCGGGCGCTCCGTTTGGCGTTGGCGCATAATCCGGACCTCGAGGCGGGCTCCGCGCGCAAGGAGGCGGCGGGCGGGCGGGCGGTGCAAGCCCGTGCGTGGCCGAACCCGGAACTCGAAGTGTTTTCCCAAGACATGCCGGTCAGCCGGTCGCGCATGTCGCAGGCAAAACACATGGCCGGATTTTCCCAGGTGATTCCCTATCCCGGAAAAAAGCAGGCTGATATCGAGATCGGTGCCGCAGGCGCCGCGGCGGGTACCGCCGCCTGGCGGTTGCAGCGCGTGGAACTGGTGCGCGCGGTCAAGATCGCCTATTGCCAGGTGCAGACCGCAGAACGCTGCGCGGCCGTGGCCGATGACCTGGTCAAGGTGGCGCAAGCCGCCGCCGCCGCCGCCGGCCAACGCAATGCCGCCGGCGAGACCACTTTGCAGGAACAACTCCGCGCCGAAATCCAACTCGCGCAAACCCAGGCCGAACCCATCGAGGCGGCGCGCGCAACCGCCGAAGCCCGCCAGGAGTTGGCACGGTTGTTAGGGCGGCCGGACCTGCGCGCCAGCCCGCTGAGCGGCGCTCCGAACGAATCCGGCGACCTGGCGCTGCTGCGGTTGACGCCCGCGGGCTGGCTAGCCGGGCATCCGGCGATGGTGGCGGCGCGCGCGCAATGCGACCAGGCGACGGCGGCCTTGCGGCGCGCCGGGCTGGAACCCCTGCCCGACCTCAAAGTGGGTGTGGCGGGTGGCCGTGACGAGGCGGCCGAGGAAAACCTGATGGAGTTGCGCTTCACCCTGCCGCTGCCGCTGTTTGACCGCAACAAGGGCAACCAGCAGGCGGCACGGGCCGAGCTGCGGGAGGCCGACGCCAGCAGCCTGGCCACCGAACAACGCTTGATCACCGAGTGGCGCGCGGCGGCCGCGCGCTATCTGGCAGCCTCCAAACAGGTCGCGGCCCACCGCGAGCGCATCCTGCCCAAAAGCGCGGAGGCCTTGCGCCTGATCCAAACCGGCTTCGAGGAGGGCAAATTCGGCATCATCGACCTGTTGGATATCCAACGCACCACCGCCGAAGTCCAGCGGGTTTACCAACGGAAACTCTTCGAATTGAACGCGGCGCGGGCCGACCTGGAAGCGCTGACCGAGCCGGCGCCCGCGCTCTAACATCTATCAGAATTGAAACCATGACCACTCACACCAACCAAGATATGAACCAGATTCTCACCATCAGCAAGCGCCTCGGCGCTGCCGCCATTCTGCTAGTGGCGGCCTGCAAGCCGCCGGCGGGCGACAGCCATGCCGGCCACGCCCATGAGGGCGAGGCCAAGGCGGCCCACGTCCAGGGCGGGATCTGTCAGGAACACCTCGTGCCCGAAGGTGCCTGCGGCATCTGCAATCCCGACAAGATCGCCGGCCTCAAGCCGGGCGAATCGTTGCAACTGCGGCTCGCGTCCGGCGCGTCGGCCGAAGTGGCCGGGATCCAAACCGCCAAGCCGGCCGAGGCCCTGATCGCGGACGGGATCCAATGTTATGCCGAATTCGGTTTCAACCTGAACAAATCCGGCCAAATCGCCGCGCCTGTTAGCGGGGTGATCCAGGAGGTGAGCGCGGATCTCGGCAGCAAGCTCGGCGAGCACCAGGTGGTCGCGCGGATCTGGTCGGCGCAGATCGCCGAGGCGGTGGCCAAGGCGGCGCTCAGCCACCAGACGCTCGAGCGCGAACAAAAACTCCGCGCCCAGAAAGTGACCTCCGAAAAGGACTTGCAGGAGGCGCAAGCCGCGCACCGCGCGGTCTGCCAGGGCCTGCGCACGCTTGGCTTCACCGAAGTGCAGATCGACGCGCTCAGCGGCAAACCCCAGGAAGCGGTGATGTTGGATGCGCGAGCGCCCTTCGCCGGGGAAATCACCAGCCGCACTGCCGTGCTCGGGGCCATGGTCGAAGCGGGTGCGCCGTTGTTCACCCTCGCCGACCGCTCGGTGATGTGGGCCGAACTGGCGGTGCCGGAGGCCGCCCAGTCACGATTGCAAGTGGGCCAGCAGGTTGAACTCAGCGTGGAGTCGCTGCCGGAGCGCAAATTCACCGGCAAGCTGACCTGGATCAGCGCCGAGTTGGACGAAACCACGCGCAGGGTCAAGGCCCGCGCCGAGGTGCCCAATCCCGACGGCCTGCTCAAGGCGCGGATGTTCGCCAAGGCGCGCGTCCTAACCGATGCGGGGGCGCCCGCGCTGTTGGTGCCGCCCGCGGCGATCCAGCGGGTGGATGGCAAGCCGTTGCTGTTCGTCAAGCTCGGGCCCGACCTGTTCGACGCGCGCGCGGTGCGGTTGGGCGCGCGCTCCGGTGACGCCTGGATCATCGCCGAGGGCCTTAAAGCCGGCGAGGAGGTGGCCACCGAGCATGTCTTCGCCTTGAAATCACAACTGCTGATCTCGCGGTTGGGTGCCGGATGCGCGGATGACTGAGATCTCACATGCCAATTGCCATGCTCAACCACCTCATTTCATTCTCGCTCAAGAACCGGCTGTTAGTCTGCATTTGCGCCGGCTTCCTGCTCATCTACGGCGGCAGGTCGCTGCTGAACCTGCCGGTGGACGCGTTTCCCGACACCACCCCGGTGCAGGTGCAGATCAACACCATCGCGCCCGCCCTCAACCCGGAGGAGGCCGAACAGCAGATCACCATGCCCATCGAACAGGCGGTCAGCGGCCTGCCCGGCTTGGCGAACCTGCGCTCGATCTCCAAGTTCGGGCTCTCCCAGGTAGTCGCCACCTTCGAGGACCGGACCAGCATCTATCTGGCGCGCCAGTTGATCTCCGAGCGCTTGCAGGGCACCGCCCTGCCCGAGGGCATCGGCCGCCCGGAGCTCGGCCCGATCTCCACCGGGCTGGGCGAGGTGTTCCACTATTCGGTGCGCTCCACCGATGCCGCCCGCACTCTAACCGAGCTGCGGGAAATCCAGGACTGGGTGATCAAACCGCAACTGCGCAAGGTGCGCGGGGTGGCCGAAGTCAACACCTGGGGCGGCCTGGAAAAGCAGTTTCACGTGGTGGTCGATCCGCCGCGGCTGCTGAAATTTGGCATCACCTTCGAGCAATTGGCCGAGGCCTTGCAGGCTAACAACCAGAACGTCGGCGGCGGCCAGGTGGTGCGGGCCGGCGAGTCGCTGCTGGTCCACGGCATCGGCCTGGCGACCGACACCCGCCAACTCGGCAACATCGTGCTCACCGCCCACCAGGGCACGCCGGTGCGGGTGAGCGACGTGGCCACCGTGAAAGTGGACCACGAGATCCGGCGCGGCGCGGTGACGGGCGGCGGGCGCGGCGAGATTGTGTTAGGGCTGGGGTTCATGCTGATGGGCGAAAACAGCGCGGTGGTCACCCAGGCGCTCAAGGCTCAACTCGCCGAGGTCCAGAAATCGCTGCCCGCCGACGTGCTGGTCGAGGTCCTCTACGACCGCACCGAGTTGGTGGACAAGGTGATTCGCACGGTTGAGGAAAACCTGGCGGTCGGCGCGCTGTTGGTCATCGCGGTGCTGTTTGGCTTCCTCGGCAGCCTGCGGGCCGGGTTGATGGTGGCGGCGGCGATCCCGCTCTCGATGTTGTTTGCCGGCGACCTGATGCTGCAATCGGGCATCGCCGCCAGCCTGCTGAGCCTGGGGGCGGTGGACTTCGGGCTGATCGTGGATGGCTCGGTGGTCATGATTGAAAACTCGATGCGCCGCCTGGCCGAACAACAACGCAAGCTCGGGCGCGAACTCACCGCGGAGGAACGCCTGCACGTGCTGCATCTGGCGCCCTTGGAAGTGGCGCGCCCGGTGGCCTTCGGGGTGGGCATCATCCTGATCGTGTTTTTGCCGATTCTGGCGCTCGAGGGCGTCGAGGGCAAGATGTTCAAGCCGATGGCGCTGACCATGATCTTCGCGCTGGCGGGCTCGCTGGTGCTCGCGCTGACGCTGGTGCCTGTTTTGGCCAGCCTGCTGTTGCCCAAGCGGGTCAAGGACAAGGAACCGCTGCTGGTGCGCCTGGCGCACTTCATCTATGCGCCGGTACTGGGTGCGGCCCTGCGCCACCGCGCGCTTGTTCTGTTAGGCGCGGCGGCACTGATCGCCGGGGCCACCATTCTGGCCCTGCGCACCGGCGGCGAATTCCTGCCCAAACTCGGCGAGCAGGCCATCGTCGGCACCAGCGTGCGCCTCGCCGGGGTCTCGGTCGAGGAAGCCGTGGCCCAAAATGCCCGCCTGGAAAAACTCTTGTTAGCCGGTTTCCCGGATGAGATCGCCAACATCTGGACGCGTCTCGGCACCGCCGAGGTGGCCACCGACCCGATGGGCATCGAGTTGTCGGACTTTTTCCTCGCGCTCAAGCCGCGCGAGCAATGGAAAAAAGCCACCACCCAGGGTGAACTGGTTGCGAAGATGAGTGCGTTTTTCGCCACCATGCCTGGCCTGACCGTGGCGTTTTCCCAGCCGATCGAAATGCGCATGAATGAGCTCATCGCCGGGATCCGCTCGGACATCGGGATCAAGATTTACGGCGACGACCTCACCCAGCTCCGCGACCTCGGGGCGGCGGTGCAAACCGCGCTGGGCGCCATCCCCGGGGCCAGCGAGGCCAGTGTCGAGCAAATCACCGGGCAGCCGGTGTTGCAGGTCAAGGTCGATCCGGAGGCGATCGCGCGTCTCGGCGTGCCGACGCGCAACGTGCTCAACGTGGTCGAGATGGTGGGCACCAAGAAGGTCGGCGAGGTCCGCGAGGGGCAGCGGCGCTTTCCGTTAGTCATGCGCCTGCCCGACGCCCAGCGCACCGACCCGGCCACGCTGGCGGCCACCCTGATTCCAACCGCGTCGGGCGCGGTGGTTCCGTTAGAGCGGGTGGCCACCGTGACCGAGTCCGATGGCCCGGCCTCCATCAACCGCGAGTGGGGCAAGCGCCGCATCACCGTGCAGTGCAATGTCCGCGGGCGCGATGTGGCGGGCTTCGTCAAGGAGGCGCGGGCTAAAATCGCCGCCGCGGTGCCGCTGCCGCAAGGCTATCACATCGAGTGGGGCGGCCAGTTTGAAAACATGGAACGCGCCAACCGCAAGCTGTCCTTTGTCGTGCCACTCGCGCTGTCGCTGATCCTGGTGCTGTTGTATTTCAGCCTGCGCTCGGCGCGCGACGTCTTGATCGTGGCCACCGGAATTCCGTTAGGCGCGGTCGGGGGCGTGGCCGCGCTGTGGCTGCGCGACATGCCGTTCACGGTCAGCGCTGGGGTCGGGTTCATCGCCCTGAGCGGCGTGGCCATCCTCAACGGGCTGGTGCTCGTTTCGTTCATCAAGCAGCGGCTCGCCGCCGGCGTGGCGTTGGAAACTGCGGTGCGCGAGGGCTGCCAGGCCCGGCTGCGCCCGGTGCTCATGACCGCGCTGGTGGCCGCCGTGGGCTTCATCCCGATGGCCGTCAACGTCGGCGTCGGCGGCGAGGTCCAGCGCCCGCTGGCCACCGTGGTCATCGGCGGAATCGTGAGCAACACGCTTCTAACCCTCGTGGTGCTGCCCGTGCTCTACTGCCTCGGCGGCCGGCGCAAGCCGCTAAGCGGGGAGGGCTGATGGCGTGATTTTGTTAGGGCCGTGGGATCCCGGGGGCTTCGTCGCCGGCCAGTCGTCCCACGCCTGGGCATCGGGTTTGAGCGGCCACCGTGATCCCGCCAAAAGAATCCTTGGCTTGGTGAAATGCCCGGATCATTTTGCACTGGCACTCAACGCACGATGAATCTCTCCCGCCGTCCCATGAAAACCCATCTATTCGCGCTCGGTTTCGCCTGCGCGCTCGGATTCAGCATGACCTGGAATCCCGCCGCCGCACAGGCCGTGGGAGTGCCCATCGAAAGCGATGAAATGCTCACCGAGGACGCGCCGCTCGTCGCCCAAGCCACCACCCTCAAGCAGACCGGGAAACTTCTGGGCATCAAGCAGGTCGCCGCCGCCCTGAAGTCCCCCAAGCCCGCGCCGCTGGTTCTGCCTGCGCCGGCCACGCGCCGCCTTGAGCCACGCGTGCTGGCGGCACTCGGGCGCAAGGCGCTGGTGCGGGTCGGGTGGTTCTACCTCGAAAAGGGCACGAAGCAATGGCATGTGAATCTGGCAGACGGCTACGCCATCACCACCGATGGCGCGGTGGCGACCTGTCATCATTGCGTCGCGCCAGAAGAGCAGGAAATGAAAGAGGGCTTCCTCATTGCCTCCGATGCATCAGGCAACGTCCTGCCCGTCACCGCCGTGCTGGCTCAGGACAAGGAAATGGACGTCGCCATCCTTCGCGTGCCGGGTGGGGACTTCACCCCGCTGCCGCTCAACGACCAGACCGCGCCGGGTGATACGGTCTATGTTTTCAGCGATCCGATGAGCGCCGTCGGCTACTTCACCTCGGGGCTGTTGAACCGCTTTTTCTGGCTGAATGGGAAACCCTCCACCAACGCCGTGAGCCTTGAGGGCGCGCGAAACCTGCGCATCCACGTCAGCGCGGACTGGGCGCCCGGCAGCAGTGGAGCAGCGCTCATCGATGTCTGCGGCAACGCCATCGGCCACGTCTCAGTGATTGATCCGCTGGTGTCCGATGATCTCCCCAAGCCGCAGGAAAAACCCGTGAAACCCGGCAAAAAATCCCCGAAAATGCCGCCGCAGCCCATCGACCACAGCGTCCTGATCATCCTCCACGAGGCAGTTTCCGCCCGTGGCGTGAGGATGCTCGCGCAATCCATGCAAGCCCCCACCCCGTCACCCGCGGAGGCGCAGTGACGCGGCCAGGGAAAGCAACGGACGCTTGCGGGTTCATCCACCTTGGCTAACTTGGGGTCACGGCGCGGCGGTAAATCCCCATGTTGCTCGGGAGGTTGACTGAAAACCTCTTGCTTGTCGGCCCGTTGCCCGCTACTCGACGACCGTTTTGATCCGGGCTTGGAACTCTCAGCCAACCCGCATTTCCCAGAATTCACCGCCATGAAACCGAAAAAAGTCGCCATTCTCACCGCCGGGGGGCTCGCCCCATGTCTGTCCAGCGCCATCGGCGCGCTCATTGAGCGCTACACCGAGATGGATCCATCCATCGAGCTCATTTGTTATCGGGGTGGCTACAAGGGCCTCCTGTTAGGAGACAGCATCCCGGTGTGCCAGAAGATCCGGGACAACGCCCACATCCTCCACCTCTACGGCGGCAGCCCGATTGGCAACAGCCGGGTGAAGCTCACCAACGTGAAGGACTGCGTGAAACGTGGACTGGTCAAGGAAGGCGAGGAACCGCTGGAAGTCGCTGCCCGTCAAATGATCAAGGACGGAGTCGACGTGCTTCACACCATCGGTGGTGACGACACCAACACGACCGCTGCCGATCTCGCCGCCTTTCTCAAGACCAACAACTACGACCTCACCGTCATCGGCCTGCCCAAGACCATCGACAACGACGTCTATCCGATCCGCCAGAGTCTCGGCGCATGGACCGCCGCCGAGCACGGGGCCCATAACTTCTCCAACGTCGTGGCCGAGCATAATGCCAACCCACGCATGCTCATCGTGCACGAGGTGATGGGGCGCAACTGCGGCTGGCTCACCGCCGCCACCGCCCGTGAATATCAGAACGGGCTCGAGACCCGGCAATGGCTTCCCGAAATCGGCCTCACCAAGGAGCGCTTCTCGGTGCATGCGGTTTACATTCCCGAAATGGCCATCGATTTCGATGCGGAGGTCGCCCGCTTGTCCCAGCTCATGGACGAGCACGACAACGTGAACCTTTTCATCTCCGAAGGCGCCGGCCTAGAGGACATCGTGCAGGCCATGGAGGCCGCCGGCAAAACCGTCGTCCGCGATGCCTTCGGCCACGTGAGGCTCGATGCCGTCAATCCCGGTGCCTACTTCGCCAAGGAAATCGCCGCCCGCATCGGCGCGGAAAAGACCCTCATCCAGAAGAGCGGCTACTACAGCCGCGCCGCCGCCGCCAACAACGCGGACCAACGCCTCATCAAAGGCTGCGTGGACCTCGCCGTGGAATGCGCCCTGCGCCGCGAAGGCGGCGTCATCGGCCACGATGAGGACCGCAACAACACCCTGCGCGCCATCGAGTTCGACCGCATCAAGGGCGGCAAGCCCTTCGAAATCGACACCCCGTGGTTCGAGGAACTGCTCGCCACTATCGGCCAAACCAAAGGCGCGCGAGTCGACGTCACACACTGAGCCGAGCTAGGTCCGGCTTGAACCTAGAAGGGGAAATGGAACCCGCCTGCCGGTTTTATATTGCATCCCTTTTTTTCGCGCTGCGCTCCCAGCTTGTGCGTTCCCAGCATACCGACGGGTTCAGTCCCGACTCACAAGCATTGGACCCAATGCGCCAGCATCCAGGGTTCCCGCACGTCCGCGCCGGTTGCTGGTGCGCCCACCAGACCCTGGATGCGAGTGGGGGCAACCGCCTGCGGCTGTGCATTCGGCGGACAGGGCCGGTCCGCTCTCGATCCGGTTGCAGGGCAGTGCGCGCTGAAGCGCCTGCAAGGCCGGGAAGCAGGGAAGCTGCAAGGAGGCAGGCCGCGGGTTGAATGGGCGACGCGCGGGCACGTCGGGCGGATAGCGCCGCTGCGTGGTGGGGGGGCGATGGCTGAAGTCACCGGCTGCGCGGGGTCGCCGGGAAATACAAGGAAAGGGGGCGTGTCCATTTTTTGGTGATGGCCGGGTGCCAAGCATTGCGCTTGATCTTGCAGGCGGGCCGATCTCCAATTGGTTGAACCACCCATTGCACCCATGCGCCTCGAAACTCTTTGCCTCCACGCCGGTTACTCCTCGGATCCCACCACCCACGCCTGCGCGGTGCCGGTCTATCGGACTGCCTCCTATGTGTTCGATAGCACCGAGCACGCGGCCAACCTGTTTGCGCTGCGCGAGTTGGGCAACATCTACACCCGCCTGATGAACCCGACCCACGACGTGCTCGAACAGCGCGTCACCGCCCTCGAAGGCGGTGCCGCCGGCCTGGCCGTGGCCTCGGGCACCTCGGCGATCTTTTACTCGATCATCAACCTCGCCCAGGCCGGCGACAACATCGTTTCCGCGCGCAACCTCTACGGCGGCACCTACACCCAGTTCAAAGACATCCTGCCCGCGCTGGGCATCGAGGTGCGCTTTGTGGATTCCACCGACCCGGCCAACTTCGCTGCCGCCATCGACGGCAAAACCCGCGCCCTGTTCTGCGAGTCGGTCTCCAATCCGGCGCTTGAAATCTCCGACATCGAGGCCATTTCTAACATCGCGCACGCCCACGGCCTGCCGCTCATCGTCGATTCCACGTTCTCCACACCCTACCTCACCCAGCCGATCGCCTTCGGCGCGGACATCGTCGTCCACTCGCTGACCAAATGGCTCGGCGGCCACGGCACCGCCATCGGTGGCATCGTGATCGACTCGGGCAAATTCAACTGGGCCGCCGGCAAGCACCCGCTCTTTGATCAACCGGACGCGTCCTACCACGGGCTGCGCTGGGGTCACGACCTGCCCGCGCCGCTCGCGCCGCTGGCTTACATCCTGCGGATGCGCACCGGCCCGCTGCGCAACCTCGGCGCCTGCCTCTCGCCCGACAACGCGTGGCTCGCCCTGCAGGGCATCGAGACCCTGCCCTTGCGCATGGAACGCCATTGCCAAAACTCGCTGGCCGCCGCCCGGCACCTGCAAAGCCACCCGGCCGTCGAGTGGGTCCGCTTTCCCGGTCTTGAGGGCGACGCGCAGGCCGCGCTCAACGCCAAATACCTGCAAGGCAAGGGCGGATCGCTGGTCATCTTCGGCATCAAGGGCGGCGCGGCCGCCGGCGCCAAGTTCATCGATTCGCTCAAGCTCTTCAAGCACCTCGCCAACGTCGGCGACGCCAAGTCGCTCGCCATCCACCCGGCCACCACCACCCACTCGCAACTCAACGAGGCCCAGCAACGCGCCGCCGGCATCCCGCCCGAACTCATCCGGCTCTCGATCGGCATCGAGCACATCGAGGACATCCTCGCCGATCTCGACCAGGCGCTCGCGGCCGCGGCCCGCTAACCAACCATCATTCTCATTATCCCCATGGGCCCATAGGACCTATGGGACCTATCCGCCTCACGCTCTTCCCCATGACCTCCGCCACCTCCCGCGCCACCATCTTCGCCAAGATCCAATCCGCCACCGCCGCGATGCCTGCCAAAGCACCGCTGCCCGTCTACGACCTCAGCTTGACTCACGCGCTGCCCAAACTGGCCGGCTCCGATCTGTGGGAGATCTTTTGCCGCAACTTCCAGGCGGTGAACGGCAAACCGATGGAATCCGTGGCGCAGTTGGCCGGATTTCTAACCACCACCCGCCAGCTCCACGGCTATTGCGATCCCGGGCTCTATGACTCGATCGGCGCGCCCCTCGCCGCCGCCGGCTTGACCGTGGAAACCACCTACGACCGCGACCGTTACGACGACTATCAGTTCGGCATCACCCGCGCCTCCGGCGCCATCGCCGAGTCCGGCAGCGTCATCATCGACGACGAGCGCACCTCGCGCCGCCTTGCCGCGCTCGCGCCGTGGGTCCACGTCGCGGTGCTCGAGCGTTCAGAAATCCACCGCACCATCGCCGACGCCCTGGCCTCGCTGGGCGACAGTCCTAACATCATCTGGTGCACCGGCCCGTCGAAAACCGCCGATGTCGAAGGCATCCTCATCGAAGGCGTCCACGGCCCCGGCGAGCAGGTTGCGCTGCTGGTCTAGCAATCCGTCAGCAAATCTCGAGTTCCAGATAGGCCTCGATCGCGCGGCTCGGGTCATGCGAGCGCATCAGCGCCTCGCCGATGAGCACCGCGTTGGCCCCGGCCTGTAGCATCCTGAGAGCATCCGCCGGGGTCTTGATGCCGCTTTCCGACACCAGCAGCACGTCCTCGGGCACCTCTTCGGCGAGCCGCTCGGTGGTGGCCAGGTTGATTTCGAAGGTCTTGAGGTTGCGGTTGTTCACGCCGATCAAATCCGCGCCGAGCTCCAGCGCCCGCTCCATTTCGCGCAGGTCGTGGACTTCCACCAGCACGTCGAGCATCAACGCCTTGGCGGCGTCGTAGAGTCGCCGAAGCGTGGCGTCATCGAGGGCCGCGACGATGAGCAGAATCGCGTCGGCGCCGGCCACCGTGGCTTCGTGGATCTGCACCTCGTGGATGATGAAATCCTTGCGCAGCAGCGGCGCACGCGAAATCTTCGAGATTTGCGTCAGATAGCTCAGCGAACCTTGGAAATATTTCTCGTCGGTGAGCACCGACAGGCAGGACGCGCCGCCATCGAGGTAGCGCTTGGCCTGGCGGACTGGATCGAAGTCCGGGTCGATCAAGCCCACCGAGGGTGAGGCCTTTTTGACTTCGGCGATCACCCCGAGGCGACCGGGTCCGCAGTCCAGCGCGCTGCGGAACCCCCCGTAATCATTGCGTTGCAGGGCGGCGGCGCGCAGGAGTTCGGCCCGCGGCAGCAGGGCTTCGACTTCCAGGCGCTTGGTGGCGATGATTTCGGCGAGCTTGTCGGACATGGCTGGCCGCAAAGAAAACGCAGACCCGGGGGAATGCACACGGAAATTTTATGAATTTTGGCTTGCCCGTCACCGCGGCCTGTGTAGAAAGCGGCCACGCGTTTCGCAACGCGGGCGTAGCTCAGTGGTAGAGCGCCACCTTGCCAAGGTGGATGTCGTGAGTTCGAATCTCATCGCCCGCTCCAGTTTCACCGGCATTTTGCCGCAACGCGGCCCCTCTCCAACGCAGAATTCCCATGTTCGTCTGGTCGAAACTTTCCGCGGCAAAATGGATGGATGCCTGGGAAGAGCGCTTCGCCGGCAACCCGAATCTCGTCATCGAATTCCTCAAAGGCGGCAAATCCATACGCCTCCGGTTGTTCTGCCACACCGAGAAGGACGTGCGGGCCATCGTCGAACAATTCGGCGGCAGCGTGCGCCACATGACCGACCACGAGTGGAATCCGATCGTGGCCCCGCCTCGCCCGGTCAAGGTGCGAGATATCCTCGTCCTCACCGCCGCGACCCGGCCCGACGAAATCGCCGCGATCCAGCAGGCGCACCCCAAGCGCCACATCATCTCGATCCCGCCGGAAATGGCCTTTGGCACCGGCGACCACGCCACCACCTCGACCTGCCTGCGCTTGTTAGTGGATGTGGCCCGCGAGCGCCAGGGGACCCGCTGGACGGTCGCCGATCTCGGCACCGGCACCGGCGTGCTGGCCATCGCCGCGCGCAAACTCGGCGCGGGCGCGACTTTCGCCTGTGATTTCGACCCGTTCGCCGTGGCCGCGGCCGCCCGCAATGCCATCCGCAACGCCACCCCTGAGATTCTAACCAAAGAACAGGACGTCCTGAAATGGAGGCCGCGCCAGACCGGCTACCACGTTGTCATGGCCAACCTATTTTCCTCGGTGCTGATCGAGGCCTGGCCGGTCATTGCCCAGTCGCTCGCGCCCGGCGGCGATTTGATCGTCTCGGGGATTCTCGCCACCCAGGCGTGGGGGGTGTTCACCGCCGCCGCATCTAACGGCCTCGGCTTCACCCAGGTGATCCGGAAGGGCAAATGGGTCACCGCGCGCGGCGGCCACCTGATGGATTTGATCGCGGCCGGGGCCTGAGTCCCGAATGGCGCCCCATGAAGGCACGGTTGCCGGGTTTTGCAGAGCCCCCCCTGAAGGCGGGACTCCTTACGCTGGAAGCAGCGTGCTTGGGAGGTATGTGCGGACTCTTCCGTCATCCAAGCTCCCCTGCGCGCCTGCCGCAGGACGCGGCAGGCGCGTGGCCTGCCCCCGCTCAGAGCGCGCGCAGGGTGGCTTTGACCGCATCGAAGTCCGGGAGATCCTTGGGATGCTCCTGGACTTCGGCGTATTGGATGACGCCGGCCTTGTCGATGACGAAGGCGGAGCGTTTGGCCACGCCGCCCATGATCAGATTGGCGGCAGGCAGGAATTGGTCGTAGGCGACGCCGTAGGCCTTGGCCACGGTGTGTTCGTAGTCGCTGAGCAGAGGGATGGTGATGCCTTCCTTTTCCGCCCAAGCGGCCTGGGCAAACGGATTGTCGCCGGAAATGCCCAGCACCTTGGCGTCGAGGGAGGTGTAGTCGGCGAGGCCGGCCGAGATCGCGCAAAACTCGGTGGTGCAGACGCCGGTGAAGGCCATCGGCACGAATAACAGGACAATGTTAGATTTCCCGATCAGCTCGCTCAGCTGCACGAGCTGCGGCCCTTCGGCGGTTTTGGTGACAAGGGTGAATTCGGGGGCGTGATCGCCAACTTTGAGGGACATGGTGGTTTCGGTGTTGTGGTGGTGGGTGGGGAGTATAGAACAGGTCATCCGCCAATGTCATACGAATTTTCACAATTTGGCCGGCAGCTCGGGTCAGGCAGCGGGATTGAGGAGCTGATGGACGATCTCGGCCATGCCCTGGCCAGCGGCGGCGCGCAGGTCAAAATGCTCGGTGGCGGCCAACCGGCGCGGATTCCGGCCATGAACGCCGTCTGGGAGCAACGTCTGGCAGAATTAACCGCGGAGGCGGGCGGTCTCGAGCGGGCGCTAAGCGTTTACGACCCGCCGCGCGGCAACCCGCGGTTTCTGGCGGCCATCGCCGGCTTGTTCCGTGACACCTTTGGCTGGGACATCGGCCCGGATCACATCGCCATCACCCCGGGCGGCCAGACCGCATGCTTCTTTCTCTTCAACCTGCTAGCCGGGCGCATGCCCGATGGCGAGCGCCGCCAAAAAATCCTGCTGCCGCTCATCCCGGAATACATCGGCTACGCCAATCAGGGAATCGACGGCGAGTTGTTCCACGCCATTCCACCGTTGATCGAAAAAACCGGGCCGCATGAATTCAAATACCGGGTGGACTTCGACCGCCTGGAAATCACCCCCGACATTGCCGCAATCTGCGTCTCGCGCCCGACCAATCCGACCGGCAATGTGCTCACCGACGAGGAACTCGCCCGCCTGTCCGCGCTGGCCCACAGCCACGATATCCCGCTGATCATCGATAATGCCTATGGCGCGCCATTCCCCGGCATCATCTTCGAGCCCGCCATCCCATTCTGGGCACCGCACGCCATTCTCACCTACAGCTTGTCGAAAATCGGCCTGCCGGGCACCCGCACCGGCATCGTCATCGGCCCGCCCGCCATCATCCGCGCGCTCGGCTCGCTGAGCGCCATCGTCGGCCTGTCCAACCCCACCATCGGCCAGCAAATCCTGCTGCCGCTAGTGGAATCGGGCGAGATCCTGCGCCTCAGCCGCGAGGTGGTGCGGCCGTTCTATCAGGCAAAATGCGAGCGCGCTCGCCAGGCCGCCCGCGAGGCGTTCGGAGACGACCTCGACTGGCTGATGCACCGCAGCGAGGGGGCGATTTTCCTGTGGCTGTGGTTTCCGGGCCTGCCGATCCGCTCGCACCAACTCTACGAACGTCTCAAAGCCCGCGGCGTGTTCGTCATTCCCGGCCACTATTTTTTCTTCGGCCACGACGACGCGCAGTGGGCACACCGCCACGAATGCATCCGCGTTTCCTACGCGGTGGACGAGGTCACCCTCCGCGACGGCCTGCGCACCATCGCCGAGGAAATCCGTGCGGCTGGGGTCTCGGCGGTGGCGCGCCCGGCCTGCTCTTGATTTTTAGTGCCTTATCGGCCATTTCCTGCTTTCTCTCGCCCGCGCCGCCGCTTTTCCCACTGCCCATGTCCACCGAGCTGACCCGTAATTTCTCGATCATTGCCCATATCGATCACGGGAAGACCACGCTTTCCGACCGCCTGCTGGAGGCCACCAGCACCGTCACCATGCGCGAAAGCACCGCCCAGCAACTCGATTCGATGGACCTCGAGCGCGAAAAGGGCATCACCATCAAGTCCCACCCGGTGGCCATGGAATACACGGCGAAGGATGGCAAAACCTACAAGCTCAACCTGCTGGACACCCCCGGCCATGTCGATTTCTCCTACGAGGTGTCGCGCGCGCTGGCCGCCTGTGAGGGCGCGATCCTGATGGTCGATGCCGCCCAGGGCGTGGAAGCCCAGACCGTGGCCAACCTGCATCTGGCCACCGAGCAGAATCTAACGATCATTCCGGTCCTCAACAAGATCGATCTGCCCGCCGCCGATGTGGCCAAGTGCAAGAAGCAGCTTGAGGAAATCCTGTGCATCCCGGCCGAGGACTGCATCCCGGCGTCGGCCAAGAGCGGCATCGGCATCGAGGAGATCCTCGAGGCGATC
>Ga0209499_1001140_pt1 | contig 18951 bp, 16 predicted proteins | sample C_130208_EF_Meta_FD_187306 | JGI IMG/M metagenome (GOLD analysis project Ga0209499, IMG submission 187306) | Freshwater microbial communities from Lake Croche, Canada to study carbon cycling - C_130208_EF_MetaG (SPAdes) (version 2) | ecosystem: Environmental > Aquatic > Freshwater > Lake...
ACAATAAATTGCATTGGGGAAACAACTAGTTTTTGTAAAAATATTCGTTACGAAACTAAATTAATTAGTTGGATAAGTTAAACGCCAAGTAATAAGTGGACATATAGGCGTATAAGTGGGAATATAGACGTATAAGTGGGAAAACGCTTGGAGTGAATATTCTTGTTTCGAATACAGTAAAAAAACTAAAACAAGTTGTCTTTCCTTTTTTGATTAAATTTATGAACCGTGATTCCAAATTTATTCTAGATTTGTAAAGTCCTGCATAAAAAATTCCAAACCCCTATGAGAACCCGAAAACAAAAAATAATTCTAACCGCCAAAATCACAGCTATTACAGCAATAGTTGTCCTTGTTGGGGTTTTTGTTTTTAGAGATCTTTTGTTGCAACAAGCGATTGCGAAAGTTTCCTTAAAAATGGAACAGGAGTATGATAGTACTTTTTCTATCAAAAAAGCGGCTTTTGTTGGAGTTTCTGGTCTTAGTTTGTCCGAAGTCGTATTAGTACCAAAAAATGCTGACACGCTTTTTAGCATTCAAAAAATGAAAACTAGCGTTAGTCTTTGGCATTTGTTGCTTGGCGATATTCAACTGGGAACTTTAGAAGTTTCGAACGGTTTTGTACAATTAGTGAAAAACGAAAAAGGACAAAATTTTGATGCTTTTCTAAAAAAAGACCCAACCGAAACAACCGAACTTGGAGAAAAAAGGAATTACGCCAAATTTGCCTACCGCATTATCTCGAAAGTACTCGATTTGGTCCCAACCGATATGAAAGTAGAGAACATCTCTTTTCGGCTGGATGATAATGGCAATAAAACGATTATTAATTTCGAAAAACTTCGATTAGTCAACCAGCAATTAGAAACGGCTATAAAAGTCGAAACTGATGCTTTTACGCAACGTCTGCGAATCCAAGGTTTTGCAGATCCCAGAAATAAAAAAGCGGATATTCGGTTTTACAACAGAGATTCTGGTGCCATAAAAATTCCCTATATTGACGAAAAATTTCACCTGAAATCGAGCTTTGATTCCATCCGATTGAACATTCAAAATATTGACAAATCAGGCAGCGAATTGCATATTGACGGGCTGGCTTCTATCGCTAATTTAAGGATCAACCATTCGAAAATTGCTAGTAAAGAAGTCCTTATAAAAAAGGCGGTTTTTGATTATCGTTTTTTGTTAGGTGCTGATTTTATTTCAATTGACAGCAGTTCTACCATGGAATTCAACAAGATAAAACTGCATCCTTATCTGGCTTACGAAACCGAAGAAGATACGATTTACAAACTCAAAGTGGCTATCCCAAAAATGAAAGCGCAAGACTTTATCGCCTCCCTTCCAGATGGATTATTTACTCATTTTCAAGGAATGCAGGCCGAGGGGAAATTCGAATATAAACTGGATTTTAAGTTCAATAAAAATAAACCGGGGCAACTTGTTTTTAATAGCAATTTAAAGAAAGAATATCTGAAAATTACTAAATATGGCGAAGCCAATCTCAATAAACTCAATGGCGAATTTGTGTATCGGGCCATCATTCAAAATGTGTTGCAACGTCCCGTTTTGGTAGGTACTGAAAATCCAAATTACACGCCATTGGATCAAATTTCGCCTTATTTGCAAAAATGTGTTTTAACCTCCGAAGATCCTTCCTTTTTTACCCATCGCGGTTTTATCAACGAAGCCTTTAAACAATCGATTCTGAAAAATATTCGCACGAAGAAATTCTCTCGTGGCGCAAGTACCATCAGTATGCAATTAATAAAAAACGTATTTCTTACCCGAGAAAAAACAGTTTCTCGAAAAATGGAGGAAATTTTATTGGTGTATCTCCTTGAAAATAATCGAATTGCCAGCAAGGAACGCATGCTCGAAGTTTATTTTAATATTATCGAATGGGGACCTAATATTTTCGGAATTGGCGAAGCTTCACAATTTTATTTCCAGAAAAAACCATCGGATTTGAACTTAAAAGAATGCCTGTTTTTAGCAACTATTGTTCCAAAACCACGAAAATTTATGTGGGCATTTGACACCGATGGAAAGTTGAAATCTTTCGCACAAAAACAGCAAAAATTCTTGAGTAGTTTAATGCTAAGAAGAGGTCTTTTAACGCCAGAAGACACCATTGGGCAATCCATTCCACTAGAAATTTCTGGAAATGCCCACTCGCTTTTGAGACTGAAAGTACAAGATTCTATTTCTGCGGATTCATTGGCTGTGGAAGAAGTGTTTGAGTTTTGATGATTAAACACGAAGTTCACAAAGCAGGCACGAAGGCCGCAAGGGTTTTAGAATCCGTTTTATCCTTATCCACTTTTTAACCACAAATACAGAATAAAATACAATCAAAAAAAGTCCACGAATAAAAAAATTTCTTTGTGGACTTTGTGCCTTTTTCGTGACCTTTGGGGTTAAAAAATCAAGGTGCTGGATTCGGAATTATTGCCTGAACTTCGTCAATGGCTTTTATAATTTCGTCTGACAAAACCACATCAATTGTAGCAATATTTTCTTTTAATTGTTCCAATGTTGTCGCGCCAATAATCGTGCTGGTCACAAAAGCTTGTTCCTCCACAAATGCCAAGGATAATTCGGTTAGCGTTAATCCATGTTGGTGTGCAATTTCCTGATACAATCGAGTGGCTTCGGTACATTGCGCGCTATTGTATCGTGAAAATTGAGGGAATAATTTGATTCTGGCATTGGGGCGACTTTCTCCCGACAAAAATTTTCCAGATAATACTCCAAAAGCCAATGGCGAATAAGCCAACAAGCCCACGTTTTCACGGACGCAAACTTCGGAGGAACCCACTTCGAAAAGGCGATTCAATAAAGAATAAGGGTTTTGAATGGTTTTTATTCTCGGCAAATTCTGGTATTTACTTTCCTCCAAAAAACGCATGATTCCCCAAGGCGTCTCATTCGAAAGTCCAATATGATTTATTTTACCTTCTTTTATAAAACCGTCCAAGGTTTCTAAAACAGAATGAATATTGTCTTCCCAAGCATCATCTTGCACTTTAAAACTGCGTTGTCCAAAGAAATTGGCTTTGCGTTCAGGCCAATGCAATTGATAAATATCGATATAATCGGTTTGCAAACGCGTTAGACTTTGGTCTAAAGCAAACTTTATACTGGCTGGCGAAAAATCCATTTTCTCTCGCATGTAAGAAAAATTCGGATTCGGTCCCGCGATTTTGGATGCCAAAACTATTTCCTCTCTTTTACCGGTTTTTTTGAACCAAGTTCCCAATATTTTCTCGGTGCTGCCATAAGTTTCCTGACGCGCCGGAACAGAATACATTTCGGCAGTGTCAAAGAAATTAACTCCTTTTTCTAGTGCATAATCCATTTGGGCGTGCCCATCTGCTTCGGTATTTTGTTGACCAAAAGTCATCGTGCCAAGGCATATTTTACTTACTTTAATTTCAGAATTGGGTAAATTGGTGTATTTCATATTGCAATAGCTGTAATTTTGAAAAACAAAGATACAAAGGCGATTGAAAAGAAAAAATGTAAACTGAAGAGAGTTTACTTACTAGATGAAATAAAGTCACTATATTTGATTTTGTCAAAAAATAATAAGAAAATTATGTTTAAAAAAATTTCAATCCTTACTTTTATAATTATTAGTTCAATAGGATTTTCACAAGAATTTATAAATTCATTCCCTATGCAAATAAATTCAAAGAGTTTTGTATTTGAAGTGAAAAATGACTCTACCCAAACAACCACCCTTTTTAACGCTGGTAAGAATAAAATTCTTTCTATAAAATTAAACGAGAATAAACAAATTATTGATTCACTTTCAACAGAATCTATTTTAGAAAATTATTCAATAATTGGATCAAATTATAGTAAAAACTTAGATATAATATATTGTAAAAATGAAAAATCAGGAGATTTATTTGCATTGTCATTCGATTTTTTTAATAAAAAAACTACACTTATAGATTTTTCTCAGAGTTTAGAAAAAGATAACAATATTTATAATTTTTCACAAAATGACAAATTTTATATGCTTTATACCATTAAAGGAACCAACAATCTTAAAATTAATAGCATTGATTTCAAAGGAAATATAACAAGCCATAATATTGACATAAGTAATTTTAAATTACTAAATTACTATAACAACACTACTACTTTATATAAAAGTATAGGGAGTTTTTATGGTGCATTTACTAATAAAAACTTTACTGTAATCGATTCTAAAAGCGATATTAGTTTAATTGAAGCTTCAAACAAAACAAAATTATATATAAAAAAAAATCAATTAGTTTTTACGTTTGATATTTCAAAATCCGTCACACAAATATTAAATGTTAATTTAATAGACTTTACAGCTAATGTAAAACATATTGCAACTCCGCCTATTGGAGCTTCACTAGAAAGCATGACAGAAATGGAATCAAATTCATTTTTGATTGATGATAAATTATTTCAATTCAAACTAACTTCTGAACTAGAAATTATTACCATTAAAAATCTTGATGGACAACTAATGAAAACATATATGTTGAAATCTGAAAAAAAAGCTAATGAAAACAGTAATTCTTATTACATTTTATCTCCTATGGATAAGGAAATAAAAGGCTTAAAAAATTCTAAAGATTTTTTAGAGAGATCAACTAAAATAGGTTACGGATCTGGTATTTATTGCACTAAAACAAATGACACTTATCAAATCAATTTTGGCGCAGTATCAGAATTACAGCGCAGTAGTGCCATTGCTTTGTTACCTGTTTTTGGCATAACAGGCGCCCTAACAATGCTTCTTTTTGAAACAACATCCTTTAAAAACGCTTCTATTTATAAAAATCGATATGCTATGTTTGCTTCTTTAAACATCGATAGCCAATTACAAAATTTTTCAAACAAAGAATCAGATTTTAAAATTAGTGAAATTGATGAATATATATCAAAAACAAAAAAAATATCAAATTTCACAACCTCAAAATTTGAAGGAAAACAAATTTTAGGCTTTTATGATGAAAGTACAAAAATGTATAACTTTAAAGCATTTGAAAATTAAAAAACATAAAAAAAGGTTCAGCGTTATACTGAACCTTTTTTTATAATCTATTCTTCTTTAATTAATATCCTTCAACATTTCGGCAATGGCGTCTAATTTTGGAGTTAAAATAATTTCGATTCTACGGTTTTTAGCTTTCCCTTCCGCAGTGGCATTACTCCCTAATGGCGAAAATTCTCCTCTTCCAGCTGCCGTTAAATTTTGTTTGTTTATTTTTTTGTTTTCACTCAAAATAGCAACAATCGAAGTCGCTCTTTTAGTCGACAAATCCCAATTGTCTGCAATTGGTCCCGAACCTCCAAAAGGGACATCGTCTGTATGACCTTCGATAAGCACCGAAATATCAGGGTTGTCACCCAATACTTTTCCCACTTCGATAACGGCATTTTTACCTTCTGAACTCACAGCCCAACTTCCAGAGTTAAAAAGCAATTTGTTTTCCATAGAAACATAAACCTTCCCGTTTTTTTGCTCTACCGTCAACCCTTTTCCTTCAAAACCATTCAAAGCGTTCAAAAGTGTTTCTTTTAGTTTTAACATACTTGCTTCTTTGGCAGCAATCAAAGCTTCTAATTCGCTCAATCTTTTTCCGCTTGCATCTAAACGCTCTTGTTCTAATGCCAATGCTTTCCCTTTTGCTTCTAATTGTTCTAATAATTCGCGATTTTTAGCCAAATTAGCTTTCAATGCTTCGCTGCTATTTTTTTCCAATGCTTTATAAGAGGCTTCCAAAACATCATATTTAGAATTAGCTTCCTTAGTTTCAGCTTGCCACTTATCCCGCTCCGATTTTACTTTGGCCAATTCAGAAAGTAAGACGTCTCTATTTAATTCTAATTCGCTTTTCGCTTTTAATAATTCGGCATTTTCGTCGGCAATGGTTCTATTTTCCTTTTTTAAATCCGTGTATTTATTTTCTAAATCGGTGTATATTTTTTTAGAAACACAAGAGGTAGAAAGTGCTAAAACTAGCAATCCAAGGGTTATTTTTTTTATCATTTTAATTGTTTTAAATTTATTTGAGGGCTTTATTAATAGTCTTTATTCTAATTCAACCAAAATTGGGCAATGATCCGAATGTCTGGCTTCTGGCAATATAACGGCTCTTTTTAGTTTTTGTTTCAAGGATTCACTAACTAAACAATAATCGATGCGCCATCCTTTGTTATTTGCTCTTGCACCAGGAGCTCGAACGCTCCACCAAGTATAATTATCAGGTTCTTTATTAAAAAACCGAAAACTATCTATGAATCCATTTTTTAAGAAACCATCAAGCCAAGCTCTTTCTTCAGGCAAAAATCCAGATACTTTTTTATTTCTAACAGGATCATGAATATCGATTGTTTCGTGGCAAATGTTGTAATCGCCACAAATAATAAGGTTGGGAATCTCCTTTTTTAATTCGGTTATATAATTTTGGAAATCATCCATAAACATAAATTTATGATCCAATCTTTCGATATTTGTTCCCGAAGGCAAATACAAACTCATAACCGAAAAATCCTCAAAATCGACGCGGATGTTTCTTCCTTCGAAATCCATGTGTTCAATTCCAGTTCCAAAAACCACGTTTTTAGGTTCCACTTTCGATAAAATAGCCACTCCGCTATACCCTTTTTTGGTTGCAGGAAACCAATAATGAAATGGATATCCTGCCAATTCAAAATCCAATAATGGGATTTGTTCTGGTGTTGCCTTAATTTCCTGAAGGCAAATTACATCTGGTTTTGCTTGTTGGATCCAATCGATAAATCCTTTTGAGATAGCGGATCTAATTCCGTTTACATTATAAGAAATGATTTTCATCTAAAAATTTTTGAATTCCAAATGTAATAAAAACATTAAAGATTGACAGACTAAAATGGAAGAAAATGGAGTTTTTTGCTATCTTTGTTTTTAGTTCAAAAAACAAATTTAAATGGGTTTAGTCACTGCGAAAGAAGTTGCAAAAGCAATAAAAGCTGATAAGTATGGGGTTTTTGGTACATTTTCGGGTTGGTTATTGATGAAGGTTCTTAAAATCTCCACCTTAAATAAGTTCTACGACCAAAACAAACATTTAAAAGACATAGAATTTTTAAATGCAATTTTAGATAATTTACAAATACGTTTTGAAATTCCGAAGGAAGATTTTAAACGTTTGCCAAAAAACGGTGCCTATATTACCATTTCTAATCATCCTTTAGGCGGAATTGACGGCGTTTTACTTTTGAAATTAATGCTCGATAGAGAACCAAATTTCAAAATCATTGCCAATTTTCTTTTACATCGAATTGAGCCTTTGAAAAAATACATCATGCCCGTTAATCCTTTCGAAAATCATAAAGATGCGAAATCTAGTGTGGTTGGAATCAAGGAAACCTTGCGTCATTTAAGAGACGGAAAGCCCCTGGGGATGTTTCCAGCAGGAGAAGTTTCTTCCTATCAGGACGGAAAACTTGTGGTGGACAAAGCCTGGGAAGAAGGCGCTATAAAAGTAATCCGAAAAGCACAAGTTCCTGTTGTTCCAATTTATTTTCATGCTAAAAATAGCCGTTTGTTTTATTTGCTTTCAAAAATAAGTGGCACACTCCGTACCGCAAAATTACCATCGGAAGTGTTTAGCCAAAAACATCGTGTGATAAAAGTGCGAATAGGAAAACCCATTTCTGTAGCTGAACAAAACGACCATGTTTCTATTGAAGAATACACCGATTTTTTGAGAAGAAAAACCTATATGCTGGCAAAACCCTTCGAAAAAGAAGTCAATTTTTTGCAGGCACCCAATTTAAAAATTCCGAAAAATCCAAAGAAAATAATTACTGCCGTTTCTCAGGAATCTATAATTGCCGAGGTGAACGCCTTGAGAGAGAACGATTGTCGATTATTGCAAAGCAAAAATTACGAAGTTTTCTTTGCGAAAGCAAAAGATATTCCAAACGTCCTGCATGAAATAGGCCGCTTGCGCGAAATTACTTTTAGAGAAGTGGGCGAAGGAACAAATGAATCCACCGACATAGATAAATTTGACAAATACTATCGCCACATGTTTTTGTGGGATGAAGACGCAAAAAAAGTAGCTGGTGCTTATAGAATGGGATTGGGTTCTGAAATTTATCCAAAATACGGAATTGAAGGTTTTTATTTGAATGATCTCTTTAGATTTGAACCCGAATTACATGATATGCTTCACAAATCCATCGAAATGGGGCGCGCTTTTATCATCAAAGAATACCAGCAAAAGCCAATGCCACTTTTCTTGCTTTGGAAAGGAATTATTCATGTTACGCTTCATTTTCCAGAACACAAATTTCTGCTTGGTGGCGTAAGTATTAGCAATCAATTTTCGGATTTTTCGAAATCCTTGATGATTGAATTCATGAAATCTAATTTTTACGATCCTTATATTGCCCAATATATTCATCCGAAAAAAGCATTTAAAGTGAAGCTAAAAGATGCCGATAAGGATTTTGTTTTCAATGAAGCCGAAGCCGATTTGATAAAATTTGATAAAATCATCGACGAATTAGAACCTGGATCTCTAAGATTGCCCGTTTTGATAAAAAAATACATCAAGCAAAATGCGCGCGTTGTTGCTTTTAACGTCGATCCATTGTTTAACAATGCGGTGGATGGTTTAATGTATATTAGAATAGCAGACATTCCAGAAAGTACCGTAAAGCCAGTAATGGAAGAGTTTCAGGCAGAATTGGAGAAAAAATTAGCCGAGAAAGAATAAAGTGAATTTTAAGTTTCACGTCTAAGTGAACTAATTTAAAATACCATCTTTAGAATTGTTTTTAACAAATAAACAATTCTGATTACCCTTTTGCTTTCCTAGAGCCACGCTTATTTATTCCTATTTTTTATCATTTAAACTAATCGTCTATTTGTAGTTACAACTTCCAGAAACAGGAAATAAATATAAAATCCTGCTAATCTTTTATATTCACCATCACAAATTACACGATTAATCAATCTTTCAAAATTCATAATTCATATATTCATAATTAGTCCTAAATTTGCAGTCTAAAAAATAAGTCAATGTATAGAAGTCATAACTGTGGCGAATTGAACGCCGCACATATCAATACCGAAGTTACGCTTGCAGGCTGGGTTCAAAAATCGCGCGATAAAGGATTTATGAATTGGGTCGATTTACGCGATCGTTATGGAGTTACTCAATTAATTTTCGACGAAAGTCGCAGCAATAAAATCGTTTTTGAACTAGCGAAAACTCTAGGTCGTGAATTTGTGATTCAAGTAAAAGGAACCGTTATTGAGCGTGAAGCCAAGAACGCAAATATGGTTACTGGTGACATCGAAATTTTGGTTACCGAAATGAAAATATTGAATGCCGCTTTAACTCCGCCTTTCACAATCGAAGACGAAACAGATGGTGGCGAAGACATTCGAATGAAATACCGTTACCTTGATATTCGTCGTAATCCGGTAAAAAACAACTTGCTTTTTCGTCATAAAGTGGCCATGGAAGTTCGTAAATACCTTTCGGATTTAGATTTTTGCGAAGTAGAAACGCCTTATTTAATCAAATCAACTCCAGAAGGGGCAAGAGATTTTGTTGTTCCATCGAGAATGAATGAAGGACAGTTTTATGCTTTGCCACAATCGCCACAAACTTTCAAGCAATTGTTAATGGTGGGTGGAATGGATAAGTATTTTCAAATCGTGAAATGTTTCCGTGACGAAGATTTGCGTGCTGATCGTCAACCAGAATTTACACAAATCGATTGCGAAATGGCATTTGTGGAACAAGAAGATATTTTGAATATTTTCGAAGGATTGACCCGTCATTTATTGAAAGAAATAAAAGGAATCGAAGTAGAAAAATTCCCAAGAATTACCTACGATTACGCGATGAAAACCTATGGAAATGACAAACCGGACATTCGTTTCGGAATGGAATTTGGCGAAATAAACGAATTTGCACAACATAAAGAGTTCCCTGTTTTTAATGCTGCCGAATTAGTAGTTGGAATTGCAGCTCCGGGAGCAAGCGAATATACGCGTAAAGAAGTCGACGCTTTAATAGATTGGATCAAACGTCCGCAAATTGGCGCAAGCGGAATGATTTATGTAAAATGCAACGAAGACGGAACTTATAAATCGTCGGTAGATAAATTTTATGATCAAGAAGATTTAGCAAATTGGGCAAAAGTTACCGGTGCAAAAGCGGGCGATATGATTTTTGTGCTTTCTGGTCCAGCCGATAAAACAAGAACACAACTTTCTGCATTAAGAATGGAATTGGCTAATCGTTTAGGTTTAAGAAATCCAGCAGAATTTGCTCCTTTGTGGGTAGTTGATTTTCCATTGTTAGAATTTGAAGAAGAAACAGGTCGTTATCACGCTATGCATCATCCATTTACCTCTCCAAAACCAGAAGACATGCACTTGTTGGAAACAGATCCAAAAGCGGTTCGAGCTAATGCTTATGATATGGTTTTGAACGGAAACGAAATTGGCGGAGGTTCCATTCGTATTCACGATAAAGCAACGCAACAATTAATGTTCAAATATTTAGGATTCACTCCTGAACAAGCTGAGGATCAATTTGGTTTCCTAATGAATGCATTCCAATATGGAGCTCCTCCTCATGGTGGTTTGGCTTTTGGATTGGATAGATTGGTGTCGATTTTGGGAGGACAAGAAACTATTAGGGACTTCATTGCGTTCCCAAAAAACAATTCTGGACGCGATGTTATGATAGATGCACCGTCAATTATCGACGAAATGCAGTTAAAAGAGTTACACATTAAGCTTGATTTATAGTCATTCGTCGATGTTTTTTGTTGTAAAACGTTGAATGTCAATTATTTTAATAAAAATATAGATATTACTTGCAATAGTAAAATATTAAATATTACATTTGCTTCATTATAAATTATTATTATTATTACAATGCGTACAGGTACAGTAAAATTTTTCAATGAATCAAAAGGTTACGGATTCATTACAGACGAAGAAACAGGTAAAGACATTTTTGTTCATGCATCAGGAATCAACGCAGAAGAATTGCGTGAAGGTGACAGAGTTAGCTATGAAGAAGAAGAAGGAAGAAAAGGAAAAGTTGCTGCGAAAGTAGCAGTTATCTAAGCAGAAACATTAGTTTTTGTTTACGAATGTCTAAAAGCGTTTCGATATATTTCGAAACGCTTTTTTTATGATTTATCTCGAAAAAAATTATCATTGCTTCTATTTTAAACAAAGGTAATTTTGTCACTTAAAAAAAAATAGTTTTCTTCAAACTAATTTTTGTTTTATGCTTGTGTTTTAATTCCTTGAAACCTATCTTTGTGCCTTTATTTAGAATAAAAACACAAAGATTATGCAATCAAGTCAATTAGATTTTTTTCCAATACTAATGCAACTGCTTTTAGTTATTGCATTTGTTGCAGGAATAATAATAATTTCAGGGAAATTAGGCCCTAGTAGATCCTCAAAAATAAAAGATCAAAATTTCGAATGCGGAATTGAATCTGTAGGAAACGCCCGTATCCCTTTCTCCGTAAAATACTTTGTTGTTGCTATACTTTTCGTCTTATTTGATGTCGAAGTGATTTTTTTATATCCTTGGGCCATCAATTTTAAAGAATTAGGAATAGAAGGAATGTTAAAAATGGTAGTTTTTATGCTTTTGCTTTTGGTGGGTTTTTTCTACATCATCAAAAAGAAAGCGCTAGAGTGGGAATAAAGAAATTTTAGATTTTGGATTTTAGATTTTAAATTTAGGAATAGCTACATTTAAAAACTGAGATTGAAAAAATAAATTTCTCAAATTAAGATATTGATTAAAAAAATTGATTTTACTTTTTAAGATTCAAAAGAATCTGAAATCTGAAATCTGAAATCTGAAATTAAAATGAGTGATTCAAATGTAAAAATGGTTGCGCCTCCTGAAGGTGTTGTTGGCGAAGGGTTCTTTGCTACAACCCTAAATGATGTTGTGGGATTGGCACGTGCTAATTCACTTTGGCCATTACCTTTTGCAACTTCTTGTTGTGGAATCGAGTTCATGGCAACTATGGCATCGCATTATGATTTGGCACGATTCGGAATGGAACGCGTTAGTTTTTCTCCACGTCAAGCCGATATGTTATTAGTTATGGGGACCATCTCTAAAAAAATGGGACCTATTTTACGTCAAGTTTACGAACAAATGGCAGAGCCTCGTTGGGTAATTGCTGTTGGTGCTTGTGCATCGTCAGGTGGTGTTTTTGACACATATTCTGTTTTGCAAGGTATTGACAAAGTAATTCCAGTAGATGTTTATGTTCCAGGTTGTCCTCCAAGACCAGAACAAATCGTAGATGGTGTAATGAGATTGCAAGAACTAGTAAAAAGCGAATCGGTAAGAAGAAGAAGTTCTCCAGAATACCAAGAATTATTAGCTTCTTATAACATTAAATAAGGAAATGAGTTTAGAAACCACATACATTCAAGAGAAGTTAACGGAAACATTTGGCGAAAGTGTTTTTCATTTCAATCAAGAAAAAGATATTTTTTCATTAGAAGTTGCTGCGGACAAAATTACTGCTGTAATTCTTTTTTTGAAAAATGAACCGACATTAAATTTTCATTTCTTAACCGACTTATGTGGAGTTCATTATCCAGATAACGTTACTGAAAGACAATTTGCAGTAGTATATCACATGCACAATTGGTATGAAAACAAACGCATAAAAATCAAGTCGTTCCTAAGCGGAGAAAATCCAGAAATAAAAACGGTATCTACTATTTTTCCAAGTACAAATTGGATGGAAAGAGAAGCCTATGATTTTTACGGAATCAATTTCGTTGGTCATCCACAATTGAAACGCATCTTGAACATGGACGAAATGGTTTCCTTTCCAATGCGAAAAGAATTCCCGATGGAAGACGGAGGAAGAACTGATAAAGACGACCGTTTCTTTGGAAGAACACCTCAAATAGAAAAAAAATAAATAATTCAACATTATAAATGTCAGAACTATTATTACCACCCGAGCATAGATATGCTAAAATGATTGAAGAGAAACTAAATGAAGATGGAAGCGAGCTTTCGATTCTAAATTTAGGTCCAACACACCCCGCTACACACGGTATTTTTCAAAATATCTTGTTGATGGATGGGGAAAAAATCCTCGAAGCGGAACCAACCATTGGATACATCCACAGAGCTTTTGAGAAAATTGCCGAAAATCGTCCTTTTTACCAAATCACACCCCTTACCGATCGTATGAATTATTGCTCCTCGCCTATAAATAATATGGGTTGGTGGATGACGATGGAGAAACTATTGGATATTGAAGTTCCTAAAAGAGCTCAATATTTACGAGTTATCGCGATGGAATTGGCTAGAATCACGGATCATATTATCTGTAATTCGATTCTTGGTGTTGACACCGGAGCTTATACTGGTTTCTTGTACGTTTTTCAATTTAGAGAGAAAGTTTACGAAATCTACGAAGAAATTTGTGGCGCACGTTTAACAACAAATATGGGAAGAATGGGCGGTTTCGAAAGAGATTGGTCTCCAGAAGCTTTCCGCAAATTAGATGTGTTTTTAAAAGATTTTCCAGTTGCTTGGAAAGAATTCGAAAACTTATTCGAAAGAAACAGAATTTTTATTGACAGAACAGTAAATGTAGGTCCAATTTCTGCTGAAATGGCAATGGCTTACGGATTTACAGGTCCAAATTTACGTGCTGCCGGTGTTGATTATGATGTTCGTGTGGCGCAACCTTATTCGTCTTACGAAGATTTTGATTTTATAATCCCTGTTGGAAAAACCGGAGATACGTATGATCGTTTTTGCGTTCGTAATGCCGAAGTGTGGGAAAGTTTGAGCATCATTCGTCAAGCATTAGATAAAATGCCGGAAGGAAATGAGTTTCACGCTGATGTTCCTGCTTATTATTTGCCTCCAAAAGAAGATGTTTACCATGATATGGAATCCTTGATTTATCATTTCAAAATTGTAATGGGAGAAATTCCTGTTCCAGTGGCCGAAATTTATCATGCAGTAGAAGGTGGAAATGGAGAACTAGGTTTTTATTTGGTAACCGACGGAAGTAGAACACCATACAGATTACACTTTCGCAGACCTTGCTTCATCTATTATCAAGCGTATCCGGAAATGATTAAAGGAGCAATGCTATCAGATGCAATTGTTATTTTATCAAGTTTAAATGTAATTGCAGGAGAATTAGATGCTTAAAAATGATTGCAGAATACAGATTTCAGAATGCAGATTGAAAAATCTAAAATCTAAAATCTAAAATCTAAAATATAGAATGGAAAGAACACATTACAAACAAGAAATAAACATAACTGAATCGTTGATGAACCGCATCAATGAGTTGATCAGTCATTATCCTGAAGGAAAACAAAAATCGGCATTGTTGCCTGTTTTACATGAAGTTCAAGATGCGCACGAAAACTGGTTAAGTTTTGAATTAATGGATAAAGTCGCCGAAATTTTATTGATTAAACCAATAGAGGTTTATGAAGTAGTTTCTTTTTATTCGATGTTCAACCAAAAACCTATTGGAAAATACATGTTCGAATTTTGCAGAACATCTCCTTGTTGTTTGAATGGCGTTGAAGATTTAATGGATTATACCTGCGAAAAATTAGGTGTTAAAATTGGTGAAACTACAGCTGATGGCCTTTTTGAAGTAAGAGGCGTAGAATGTTTAGGAGCTTGCGGATATGCTCCGATGATGCAATTGGGTGATTTTTATAAAGAACACTTGAGCAAAGAAAAAGTAGATCAGATCATAGCTGATTGTAGAGATAATAAAATTACGTTACACGATAAATAATATGTCACAAAAAATATTATTAGACAAAATAAATATTCCAGGAATTAAAACCTACGAAGTGTATCGCCAGAACGGAGGGTATTCTTCTGTGGAAAAAGCCTTGAAAACATTAACGCCTGACGAAATTGTTGAAGAAGTTAAAACTTCTGGATTAAGAGGTCGTGGTGGAGCAGGTTTTCCAGCGGGAATGAAATGGAGTTTTATTGACAAAAAATCAGGAAAACCAAGACATTTAGTTTGTAATGCTGATGAATCAGAGCCGGGAACATTCAAAGATCGCTATTTGATGGAACATATTCCTCATTTATTGATTGAAGGAATGATTACTTCCAGTTTTGCTTTGGGTGCCAACCTATCTTACATTTATATTCGTGGAGAATATATGTGGGTTTACAAAATTCTTGAAAGAGCCATTGCCGAAGCAAAAGCGGCCGGTTGGTTAGGAAAAAATATATTAGGAACAGGTTACAATTTAGAATTATATGTTCAAATTGGTGCTGGAGCCTATATTTGTGGTGAAGAAACTGCCTTAATCGAATCCTTGGAAGGGAAAAGAGGAAATCCTCGTATCAAACCACCATTTCCTGCAGTTTCTGGACTTTGGTCAAATCCAACGGTAGTAAATAATGTAGAAACAATTGCAGCAGTGCCATGGATTGTAAATAATTCAGGTGCAGATTACGCTAAAATTGGTGTGGGTAGATCTACGGGAACAAAATTAATTTCTGCTTCGGGACATATCAAAAACCCTGGCGTTTATGAAATAGAAATGGGATTGAGCGTTTATGAATTCATGAATTCAGATGAGTATTTGGGAGGAATGAGTTCTGACCGACCTTTGAAAGCATTTATTCCTGGAGGAAGTTCAGTTCCTATTTTACCTGCTCATTTAATATACAAAACAGCCAATGGCGACGACCGTTTAATGACTTACGAAAGTTTAAGCGACGGTGGTTTTGCAACTGGTTCTATGTTAGGTTCAGGAGGTTTTATTGTGTACAATGACACTTCTTGTATCGTACGTAATACTTGGAATTTCTCTCGTTTTTATCATCATGAAAGTTGCGGACAATGTTCGCCATGTCGTGAAGGAACAGGTTGGATGGAAAAAGTATTGAACAGAATTGAAAACGGTCACGGTCGTGAAGAAGATATCGATTTGCTTTTGAACATTCAAAGTAAAATTGAAGGAAACACGATTTGTCCATTAGGTGATGCAGCAGCATGGCCAGTAGCAGCAGCGATTCGTCACTTTAGAGAAGAATTTGAATATCATATCCGTTTCCCGGAAAAAATAAAAAATAGAGACCATTTTGTTGCTGAGCCTTTTTCTAAAGTCTTAATGTCATAAAGTCGAAAGTCTTAATGTAAAAAAATGGGAAAGTTTAAATCTTTTGAGGAAATTACATCTTGGCAAAAGTCTAGATTATTTAGTAAAGGATTTATGAAATAACAGAGAACATAAGTTTCAAAAGAGATTTTGATTTAGTTCGACAAATTAGAAGAGCATCAATTTCAATTTCTTCTAATATTGCAGAAGGATTTGAAAGAAATACAGATAAAGAATTTGTATATTTTTTATATGTTTCAAAAGCATCAGCGGGCGAAGTAAGATCGCAATTATATTTGGCATTAGATTTAAATTATATTTCAAAAATAGAATTTGATGAATTGTATTTAAACGTGTCAGATATTTCAAAATTAATAAGTGGATTTATTAAATATTTAGAAAATAGTCAGAAAGTCTAAAGTCACACGACATGAAGACATTTGGCATTAAGACGTTAAGACTTAAAGAAAATGAAAGTAACCATAGACGGTCAAGCGATTGAGGTAGAGTCAGGAACAACAATCCTGCAAGCAGCCAGAATGATTGGTGGAGAAGTAGTTCCACCAGCAATGTGCTATCATTCTAAACTAAAAGGAAGCGGCGGGAAATGCCGTTGTTGTTTAGTAGAAGTTGCTAAAGGAAGTGAAGCAGATCCAAGACCCATGCCAAAATTAATGGCTTCTTGTGTAACAGGATGTCAAGATGGAATGGAAATAAACAGCAAATCTTCGGATAGAGTGCAAGAAGCAAGAAAATCGGTGACGGAATTCTTGTTGATTAATCACCCTTTAGATTGTCCCGTTTGTGATCAAGCAGGAGAATGTGATTTGCAGAATTTAAGTTTCGAACACGGAAAATCAGAAAGTCGTTACATAGAAGAAAAAAGAACTTTCGAACCAGAAGATATTGGACCGAATATTCAATTGCACATGAATCGTTGTATTCTTTGTTACCGATGTGTTATGGTTGCCGATCAAATAACGGACGATAGAGTTCATGGAGTGATGGACAGAGGAGATCATTCTAATATTTCAACCTGTATTTCGAAAGCGATAGACAATGAATTTTCTGGAAACATGATCGATGTTTGTCCAGTTGGGGCTTTGACAGACAAAACTTTTAGATTTAAATCAAGAGTTTGGTTCAACAAACCTTATGATGCGCACAGAGATTGTCCAACTTGTTCTGGAAAAACTACGGTTTGGATGTTTGGCGACGAAATTCAAAGAGTTACTGGAAGAAAAGATGAATTTCATGAAGTAGATGAATTTATTTGTAACGGATGTCGTTTTGACCATAAAGAAGTTTCGGATTGGGTAATTGAAGGACCAAGAGAATTTGAAAAAGATTCGGTTATCAATCAAAACAAACATTTCGGAAAATTAGAAACTGTAACTATCAATACAGAGGAAAACATCCTTTTAGGTAGAGAAGTGGATAGAAAAAAAATAAGTATGGCAGAAATTCCATTGGATACTAATACCAAAAAATCATAAAAATGGATAGTGCCTTTATTATAGAAAAAAGTGTTGTAATCCTTGTTGTATTTGGAATAACTATGCTTATGGCGATGTATTCTACTTATGCCGAACGGAAAGTAGCAGCATTCCTTCAAGATAGAATTGGACCAAACAGAGCGGGACCTTTTGGATTATTCCAACCCCTTGCTGATGGTTTAAAATTGTTTGCAAAAGAAGAGTTTTCACCAAACACACCTAATAAATTTTTGTTTCTTGTTGGACCAGGAATTGCAATGGGAACTGCATTAATGACTAGCGCCGTTATTCCTTGGGGAGATCGTTTTCATCTTTTTGGAAGAGACATTTTATTGCAAGCTACAGATATTGATGTTGCTGTTTTATATGTTTTCGGAGTGGTATCTGTTGGTGTTTATGGAATCATGATTGGCGGATGGGCTTCTAATAATAAGTTTTCATTGATTGGAGCCATTCGTGCCGCCTCTCAAATGGTTTCTTATGAAGTAGCCATGGGATTATCAGTTGTGGCTTTGTTAATGATGACGGGAACTTTGAGTTTGAGAGAGATTTCGGCACAACAATCTGGAATGCATTGGAATGTTTTTTACCAACCGTTATCCTTTATTATATTCTTGATTTGTGCTTTTGCAGAAACAAACAGAACCCCATTCGATTTACCAGAATGTGAAACGGAATTAATTGGTGGGTATCATACAGAATATTCTTCGATGAAAATGGGTTTTTACTTATTTGCTGAATATGCTAATATGTTTATATCTTCTACCATTTTAGCGGTTTTATTCTTTGGAGGTTATAATTATCCTGGAATGAGTTGGGCTGTTGAAAACTGGGGTGTGAATATTGCCAATGTAATTGGAATTGTAGCTTTGTTTGCAAAACTATGTGGATTCATTTTCTTTTACATGTGGGTTCGATGGACTATTCCAAGATTTAGATACGATCAATTGATGCATTTGGGATGGAGAATATTAATTCCGTTATCGATTTTTAATATTATTATTACCGGAATCGTTCTTTTGAGAGTAGAAATAATGGCTTATTTAGGATTTTAGATAATAGCAAAATGCCCTAGCCCTGATTGCAGTGGAAATCCTTTGCGGAACGCAGTGGAACAAAGATTGAAACGAAAAGCAGGAGTAAGCTTCAAATAAAAAAATTAAGAAATGTCAATACAAACAATATCCTTATCGGGAAGAAAAAAGGTAGTTTCCAACAAGGAAATGACTTTTTGGGAAAGAATGTATCTTATTGCGATTATCAAAGGATTGATAA
>Ga0209499_1001143_pt1 | contig 18928 bp, 34 predicted proteins | sample C_130208_EF_Meta_FD_187306 | JGI IMG/M metagenome (GOLD analysis project Ga0209499, IMG submission 187306) | Freshwater microbial communities from Lake Croche, Canada to study carbon cycling - C_130208_EF_MetaG (SPAdes) (version 2) | ecosystem: Environmental > Aquatic > Freshwater > Lake...
CACAAACTTATGGGAGTCGCGCCTTGACTATCAACTTGTCCAAGAAATCCTTGGGCATGACCTATCTAAAGAAGAATGGTCAGAACTTATCGGGCAACTAGATGATGCGGTCTATGAGACTGTCATGAGTTACCAGAGATGATTACGATTGAACTATCTGAGCGAGAGTGGAGTGCCATCATGGGTGCTTTGCGCAGGCAAGAGGAAAGTCACAAACGCAATGATTTCAAGGCACTGGTATCAGAGATGCAGGAGATACGCTCACGCATGAATGATGCCATGATTGACAGCAAAATAGTTAGGGTGTAAGATAGTCTTATTGCAAAGCGCAATAAGCAACAACGGTCGGCTAGCCGACAAGAAAGGTAATCAAATGACAGACGAAATCAAAGAAGTCTCTGTTTCATGTGCGGTATGTTTAATCGACATGATAGAAGATGATGCGATTACGACTTATTATGATGAAACAGTATGTAATGACTGTGTCACAATCTGTCAAAGATGTGACATGACAGGTTCTACCAATGACGACTTTCATGTGGTTGATGGTGACCTATGGTGTAATGGTTGCACAGAAAATCGTGCCTATTGGTGCGAGTCATGTGATGAATACAATTCTACTGGCTCAGGCTATGTGCATGACAGGCAAGAGCATTGGTGCAATGGTTGCCTCGATGATGCGTACTACTGTGATGACTGTGACGAATACAATGCAGACGGGTGCGATAGATGTACAGAGGATACTGACGGTTATGGCAATCGTATTATCCATGATTATACCTACCGCCCTGATGCTATCTTCCACAGTACCGACAAGAATGAACGCTTGTTCTTCGGTCTAGAGATAGAGGTAGAGGCATACGATAGCAAGTCAGCATCAGCAATGCACGCCTATCAACTAGAGGCTATGGAGTTAGCCTATCTCAAGAATGACGGCTCTCTCAATGACGGCTTCGAGATAGTTACGCACCCTATGTCTCATGACTTCTTCAAGAATGAGGCTACCGAGTTTTGGGGCATACTAGAAGACCTGCGTAGTAGGTCTGGTATGAAGGTCAAGTCATGGGATACTCGTACCTGTGGCTTGCACATTCACATCTCACGCACAGGTTTCAGTAGCGGTTCACACATGCACCGCTTCCTCAACCTTGTGTATTCTAACCCTGACTTCTATTCAACCCTAGCAGGTCGCACCTCTGACCAATGGGCTAAGTTCACAGACATTTGGCAGAGAGAGTACAAGCGTGATGCCAATGGTGAGCGTATCTGGAGTGAGGATACAGGGTATGAGATTACCAACAAGCGTACCTTCATGCACAAGTTAAATACAGACCGTAATAGTGACCGCTATTCAGCAGTCAATACCAACAATGCAGCAACACTAGAGATGCGTATCTTCCGAGGTACTGTCAATGGTGACACCATCAAATCCCAATTAGACTTAGCGCATGCCAGCGTTGAGTACACTCGTAACCTTACTGTGCAAGATGTGCGTAAAGGCGCATTGAGTGCAGACCTATTCATGTGGTACATCTTCCAACATGAGGAGTTATACCCACACCTATCATCCCGTATAGATAAACTAATCGGTCGGCTAGCCGACCAGAATGTGAGCAACTAAATGTGTCTACTCGTTGTAGCCTCGCCTAACTCCACGCCCCGTAAGAAGGACTTGGAATGTGCATCATGTAATAATCCGCATGGCTTCGGTTTCGCAGTCATCACACCTAATGGCATTGTCACGGGTCGTGGCATGTCAGCCAAGAAAGTAATCAAGCAATTCCTAGAAGTACGCAAAGAGTTCCCGTCTAGTTATGCCATGTTCCATGCTCGTTATGCTACGCATGGTGTCAAGAATGAGGAGAACTGTCACCCATTCAAGGTCAAGAATAGTTACGATACCTACCTAGCGCACAATGGTATTCTTGACATCAACATCTCAGCAGGTGACCGTCGTAGCGATACGCGTATCTTTGCAGAGGATACATTACCTGCTATGGGTGGTGTTACTGCCCTTGATGATGACCATGTATGGGCTATGGTTAGCAAGTGGTCATTAGGTAGTAAGATAGTTATCTTTACACTTGACCCTGCTGCTAAGGAGACATGCTACATTGTCAATGAAGATGCTGGTCATTGGGACAATGAGGGCATGTGGTGGTCTAACTCTACCTATAAGCAGGCTACATGGAGTACATCATACTTCGGCTTGCCAAGTAAGGCATCGGCTACGGCACTTAACGATAGCGGTTACTCGGAGAGTGCATACCTTACTGAATGCGCTCATTGCTTAGGTATACCAGAACTAGATGCTAATCCGTACTACTGCGAGATGTGCTTTACATGTTATGACTGTGACGGTATGTACCAAGATACATGCATGTGCTGGACACCAGAGAAAGACCGATACGCCTACAGTGCAAAGGGGAGAGTAAGTGGATACTACAATGACTCATTCGGGTTCTAACGGTCGGCTAGCCGACCACACAGACCCATTCAAGGGTATGTGGGTGGCTGGGTGGATTACCTCGACACAAACTATTGACGGGCTCGTACACTATGGTCCATTCGACACGCAAGAACTTGCCCTAGAGTGGGGTAAGGAACTGACCAATGTAGAGGTGTATCGAGTATTCGTACCCTCTCACAATGCAGGATAGGAGCATCATGACCACAGAACAGAAAGAAAAATTGCGGGAAGTCTTGATAGATTACCTGCAAGTATTGACAAGTACCACAGGACTATACAAATATGAATACGAAGGTAGACACGACGCACGCATAGCCGAAGTACGATTACTACTACGGGAGGTAGCATGAGTTACGAGCCACCATTAGATGATGATGTAGCACTAGACATCGAACTCGAGGAGGAAGACGACGACGGTTATCAAGAGCCAGATAGGATGTGGGGAGATGATTAGTCAACTAAGAGGGTTATGCACCGACGATGAAAATCCCGATGCATGGTTTCCCACCATAGATAATGGCAATGTAGAGGCGATGAACCGTAAAGCACTACCAATGGTTCAGTACGCCATTGGAATATGCAGTAGATGTCCCATCAAAGAGAAGTGCTTAGAAGAGGGCATTAAGCCTGAGAACCTAGCGCATGGTATTTGGGGTGGATTGTTTGCTGCACAGCGGATAGCAATTGCCAAAGAACGAGGCCTTGACTATCGTGTTGACCCGTATAATACTGGACGACAGACTTCTCAAAGATATACAGACAAGATAGGACCTAGTGGCAAGGTTACTACTGATGAAGAAAACGCAGCAGTAATTCTTTACAATAGATTAAGACCTTATTTGGAGGTGTAATATGTACAAAAAGTTAGCACTCTTGCTTGCTATTCTCATAGCGGTGGGACTTGTTGCTCGGTCGGCCAGCCGACCACAAGAACTACCAGTACGAGAATGGAATGTTAAGGATAGCAAGGCTTACGCACGCGATGTGGTACAATCGTGGTCTGACAATCAGTACCAATGTCTTCAAAAGTTATGGACAAAAGAGTCTAACTGGAGGCATGATGCATACAATAAGACAAAGGTAATGGGCAAGAACGCTGGCGGTATACCCCAACTACTAGGGCTAGACCCACGCACATCGCCACCATTACAGATTGACAGAGGCTTTGCATACATCATGCATCGCTACGGAACACCATGCATGGCATGGAAATTTCATCAGCGGAAGGGCTGGTACTAATGGCAACCTACGAATACAAGTGTGATAGTGATGGCACTGTTATCACTATCATCAGGGGAATGACAGAGGATGAAATCATTCCCTACTGTGACGAGTGTAATGAACCTATGGGTAGGTTATACTCTGCACCACCTATCAAGTTCAATGGCTCAGGGTTCTATTCGACAGGAGGATAAATGAACGATGAAGAGATGCAGGAATTACAAAACAAAGTTGTTGAAAGTATCCAAGACTACTTTGAAAGTTACGATTGGGACAAAGCGTGGCAAAGATATATGGAGGATAAATGAAAGATAGTAACTGGGACTTAGACTATAGAGACGGGATGATAGGTGAAAGCAAGGTAGCAGACTTGCTACACCTTGATACTGTAGAGGTTAAGACAGATAGGAAATGGGTACAGACTGGCAATCTTTACATCGAGACTGAGTGTTACTATGTTAACGAAGATGCTTGGAAGCCATCTGGTATTCGCGTTAGCAATGCTACGCATTGGGGATTTGTACTAGAAGATTCAGTACTTATAGTTCCATTGCATAGACTCAAGGAGATTATTTGGGAGAGTGGTAGACCTATCACCTGCAACATCCCACCTAATCCTTCAAGAGGATATCTCATTACCCCTGGCCAGTTAGTAGAGCATATTCGTATGGCCAGAGGTAGAGAGATTGCAGAGTTTGAAGAACATGAACGCTGGGAGGTCTATGGATAAGGAAGTAATCATTGGAGGATTACTCGTCTTCGGTATCTACTGGTTCGTTGGTTTCATCCTGCCTTACCTGCTCTGTTTCGTCTTTATCTAGGTAAGACCTGAATCCGCCAAGCCTAGTGATGAGTTTCTTAATTGCTCTGCGATGTCTCATGCGAGCAGCATCATCACTAGGTAAGGCGAGTTCGGTAGCAATATCAGAATACGTTAATGAGTTAGCATGACGATGATAGAGAATGTGTCTATCCTCTGTATTAAGTTTTAGATAAGCAGCCTTAATCTCAGCCATCATAGCCATTAGATTACCACCCTCTGCTGGCGCAGATGGCTTTCCTGGCATACCAAGATTGATGATTGGTGCCTCAGTTACATCGCCACGTAATACCGCTGGCAAGATAGCCTCAACAACATCTGGCTCATAGAAAAACAAATCAGATACTTCATAGCCTAATGACTTGGCTTTCCACAGTTGACAGTAGTCCAACGCTTGATTGCGGAGTGAACGATACAATAAGTTTTGAGTAGACTTCTTGGAGAAGCCTTCCCACTCTGTCAACTTCTTAGGGTGCGACACAAACCATTCGTAGAGCGACTGCTTAATGTCCTCGCGTGCGACCATCGTATACTTGCGACTGTATTCATCAGCCACATGTGATACGATGTAATCCCAAGGTTCAATGCGGTCCCAACTGATTACCATTTCCAAGTTTTTCCTTCTACTGTAAAGGAATTATTAACGATAGGCACCAACTGTGGTACAACTGTATTGCCATCAACATGCAAGATACCGAAGCCCTGTTGCCATGTAAATAGACCAGCCTTGATATACTTCGCGTTGCGATAGTCCATAAGGTTGCCCAGTTCTAATCCCCAAATAGTTTTAGGCTTACCACCACGATAACTCTGTGTATGATGGGTTAGACCCATGCGGTGAGTGTGACCACACACGACTGACATGCCTGAACGCTTAGCCAATCCTAATGCAGTAGCACCTGCTGTAGGCTGGACATTGCCTTCATCACCATGCATGAGTAACCAACCAGGAGCAAGTTCGTAAGGGTCAGTATGATACTCAATCCCTAACTCTTCTAACCCAAGGAAGTTCTCAAGTTGCAACTCTGGTAGACCAAGTAATCCTGGTGCACGCATCGCAACTGTATTGAACAATCTATCTGTGTGATTACTACGAATCATATGCTCGATAGTTAAGTCATACAGAACTTGACGAGTCATATCTCTATCCCGTCCGATAGAGCGTTCGTACTCTAGTTCAGTACCCTTACTCCACTTACTGATAGTCTGCATATCCATTTCATCGCCACACGATACGACAGTATCTGGTTGGTATGCTTTGATGAATCTTGCTACAGCCTTGGTGGCTTCTACATCGTGGTATGGTACCTGCAAGTCGGAGATGCAAACAATAGTTTTCATGGCTTCTTTTTTACCACTTTCTTAATAGTCTTCTTGACTGTGCGGCGCACATTCTCTTTAGCAACGTTCTTTGAATGGCTCATCGCTTGTAAGTTGCCGATGCCGTCTCGTCCTGTTCGTCCTCCGTTATCTTTATGGTCAACGTCAGTAGTGCGAGCCAACTTCTTGCCAGTAGCCCGCTTATAGTCAAGTCGTGCCTTGTTGGTCGAAGTCGTTTCAGTTGTTCCATCTTTCTTCTTACGCTTGATGACATAGATTGGTCTCCCACCGTTTGCCTTGCTTCCTTTGTATGGTCCGAATATCTTCATTCGTTATCCCATTGTCCTCTCAGTACGAGCAATCCGATGATTGCATAGTTTGCCATATCCTTAAATGAATCTTCTAAACTCTCATGCTCTGGGTCTGCACCGCTATCGACTAAGTTATTGATGCGTGCTAACTTGTCATGCATTCGTACTCGTAGTCCATTGATAGCACCGCCAGGGGCTAGTGAGATATTCTTAGGACCATAGTCCCTATGCTTGCTAACCAATAACGAAGTCAACTCATTGACTGTGTTATCGAGATGTGTTTCGAGATGCAACTCGCGTACTATACTCACTCATCCTCCTCTAGTAGTTCTTTTAATTCATCATCTATATCTACCATGTGTTGCTTAATAATTGCTTCTTCTACTAACTCTTTCATCTGTACTACATCGTTCTGTGCTGCGTACAATGTAGCATATGTCATCTCAGTAACATCTCTAATTATATCTGGTTCATCCGCGCTCTTGTATAGTTCTTCTAGTAAAGAACCGAGCAATAGCGAGTAACCGTTTGGCAGTTTGAGTACTGGGTCGAAGACTTCATCCTCATCATCCATAAGATGATTGACTGCATCAAAGATGTTGTCAAACTCTGTGCCGCATATCTTGCACTGTGGTATCTCAATCAATGTTTAACCCCATTTTTTCTTTAATGAATTGCGACCCGTATTTAATATAAGCGCTGTTAACATCTTCTCCGTCTCCAAAGGTAACTGTTGTGACTGGAAGTTCTCTTGCGAGACTTGCTGCAAACTCACGCCCTGGGGCATCACCATCGGCAAAGACAAAGACTCTTTCAAAGTCTGCAAGAAGTCGCGTATAGTGCTTCTTCCAACTGTTTGCTCCAGGAACGCCAACGCAGGGAATTCCAACCAAGCGAGACATAGTAAGCGTGTCCAACTCTCCCTCGCAGACACCAATCCAATCTCCAGCAACCTCAATGTCCAGTACATTGTACATGCGAGTATCAACCCCAACCATGCCCATATACTTCGGTTCCACAGCAGGATTAAGTGAGCGGAACCGTAGGTCAACAACGCCAGTCTTCGTAACGTATGGAATGCTAAGCCGTCCGATATACTGTTCATGTCCAGGTTCAGGCTCCTCTACTACGCCTAATCGCGCCAGACGCGCTACTTCCTTTGTTATTCCCCTGCTTGCTAGGTAATCTTCCGCCAGAGAGATGCTTCCCGCGTACTTGCTCGTTGCTCTCCCCAGTAATTCCTTCTGCGATAGACTTTGCTTCACGTATATCACACCCTTCTTTCCTAGCAATTATCTGGATACTGTTACCTTGCATACCACATGCAAAGCAATTAAAAATATTCTGTCGTGTATTAAAACTTGCACTTGCATGAGAATCATTATGAAACGGACACTTAATATTTACTTGACCAGATGTGCGGTTGACTGTTGCACCGTAGTGCCTCAATACCGCTACTATGTCTGGTAACTCATCCACCAAATACATCGCCCAACCTTAATACTAGATATGCATCTGCTATTGATTTGCCTCTTGCTTTAATTATGACTGATGGTAAAACTTGGGACGGGTCGAGTCCTCGCGCCTCCGCGTAATGTTTTGACTCGAGTTGGGCTTCTTTCGTCCATCCACTAAGGTCAATCTTGTTTCCTGCTCCTGGTGCTTTACATTCGATAACGCCAATGCTTCCAAGGAAGTCTTTGCGAACAACAACGTCACCCTCATCTTTTGCACCTGTTCGAGCAAGTCGTTCACTATCGTATCCATTTGCTCTAAACCAATCTCGTATGTCTGTTTCAAAAGTTGCTCCTCTAGCCTTATGGCTTTTCCTAGTTGTCATACGTTCTCTGGTATGTCGTCGATGTACATGTACTCTGGATTAAATGCTAACCATGTCATGAGTGTTCCGTTTGCATCTGCTCTACCGTAGCGATTCTTGACTGATGCCACGCCCATCGATGTGCCAACGGTACCAAGCGTGCATATAAGCGCAGGTAATTGGGAAACTTTTCCTTGGATTGCACTTCTCGGTTGACAAGGATTTCCAGGAACTGCCTCCGAAGTATGATGTAGTACCACAATCGCAGCGTTGGTATCTCTCGCAAGGAACTTCAACTCCTTCATAATTGCACGCATAGAGGCAAACTCTTCGCCTCCGTCTGTTGCAACATCCATGAGGTTGTCCAAGACAATGAGGTGAGGACTGCATCCCCATAGTTCCTCAAATGCTTGGACTTCCTCATCGATGTCTTCAAGTGTTGGTGATGATTCAAACGACCAGACTATATGATTTCCTTTTTGGAGGACTGCTTTAGTCCAACCAACATCAGTATTAAGTTTCTGTTCCACATCTGACTGACTCTTCCCCGAAATCATAGATGCTAGGCGCATAGCCATCGTGTGCGCATTGGTATCCGCAGATATGTACAATGTTGGCACGTTGGTTTTGAGTGCAAGTGCTAGGGCTAGTGTTGATTTACCAGCCCCAGGAGCACCTGCAAACATAGAAACTTCTGAACGACGAATAATAATCTTGTTCGCTTCAAATGCTTTAAACGAACTAGGAAGGGGTTCCCCTCCAATAGAGGCTCTACCTACTGAACGAACTAGAGTTCTCACTGGCACCCTTTCTTAGTTAATTTAAAATGGAAACTCTTCTGGTATTAGTTGACTGGCTTGCACTGGTCCGCGCCCTGAGGCATCGGACAGACCCACATCGCGTAAGGATTTCCCGTCTTGCTTGAGATTCCCGACTTGTACTTGCGAGGTCCGTGTTGGCATGTTGGTCCACCCTGTTGTTGGGTTATTGGAGCCGTAGCGGACGGAGCCTGCGCCTGGGGTGGAACGGATGAGGTGGATTGCGATGTGCCTTGAGTTGAAGGCAATGTCGCTAAAGGGGCAATCCCATAAGCACCAACTACCAACTTCTGCACTGCTGCAATCTGAGTTGAATAATCGCCAATACCTTCGAGTAGAACACTGAGTTCATCATTGGTATGAGCACGAATGTTAATCATGTCCCCAGCAGGGGTCTTATATGATACTTGTAACTTCCAGTCTTCGGCCATTTATTTATCCTTCTTAATAGAGAATTGACAGTACTCAGTTAATCCGCACATGTACTGGCAACTGTTTGTGTTGGGCAAGAATATAGCAGCCTTGCGAGCAGCGTCGAATTGCATAATCAGGTATTCCATTTTTTCGTAAGTGTACTCAGAGAGGTCTACCATCTCGGATATGTTATTACCTCGAGACATGTAGTATGTACCCCACTTGACCTCGATACCGAACTGCTGTTCCAGCCCAAGTTTATAGAAGCCAAGTTGTAGACTGCTAGTTGGTGTATTCTGTGATGTTTTGAGGTCGACAATTACCAGTTCACCATTGACCTCAAATACGCGGTCAATAATCATTTTGACTGGTACATCATTGACGACAGGGGTTAGCGCAAGTTCAATTCCTGGATTGCCATCTGGTGCTGTCCAGATTTTCCAATCAGGATTGGTCTTACGCCATGCGATGTAACCTTCCACCCAACGTGGACCTTGAGTCTGCCAGAAGTTGACATCCTCTTTGTTGGGATTAGCCTTAGTAGCACGACCACCAACGCGAGCATTGGTTAGGTCGATATCTCCTTTGGACAATTGCCAAGCATTGTCCCATAGTTGCTGGGTACTCACATGTTCTCCTTATCGTAGTTCTCACACGCTAGGTGAAATGCTGAGCCTCCAACAGACCAGACGGATGGGGCTTCTTCCTTGTTAAGGAGTCTGCCGAGGTAATACTGATACCCACAGGTTAGGTAGGTTGTAAACGCAGAGTAGGACATATGCTCTGGTAAGGTATATTCTTCTAGTTGAATTGACATAGATAGAATTATACATGGAAGCAAGCGAAGCGTTGCTTTCCAACGATGGGTTATCCTATGTGTATAATTAATTATATAAGTAATTATATAAAGGCCTTCGGCCTTATATATATATTTATATATAATATATTATATCTAAGGAGTACTATGTCCAATTTTCTAGAAACGTTCTTAGCCTCACTAGCAGGTATTGCAACCTTCTATCTGGTGGAAGCAGTATATTACGACATCAAGGCTCGCATTCGAGGTAGAGAGTACACTCTATGGCTTGAAGAACTAGAAGAAGAAATCCAAGACTAACCTCTAGAAACGACAAAAAACCCCCTCGCCCTAGTATAATCACTAAGGTAAGGGGGTTTCTTGTCTTAAAACAGCCTTCTAAGGCTTATTAGGGCTACTTCTGTGAGCCACGACCAAACGCAGTTTCGTTAGGGTCTAGCCATTTAAGGACAGGACCAGCAATAGCGGCTACGCCAGCCATGAGTAGAGCCTTTGGCTCAGTTGTTCCTGAGATGTATAGAGCAATAACTGCTGCGATAGCAGCGCGTAGGTATGTCCCTACTACTGCTGTAACTTTATCCTTGTTCATTTGTTCTCCTTTTTAGGTAAAGGTTTAACTGCTGCCTTTACTTTGTTGATAGTTGTTGGTTTGCCTAGCCATGGGAACCAAGGAGAAGTATCGTTTCCGCACTCATCTTTGATTGAAATATGTAGGTGGTGATTATGCTGATTAATACCAGTATATCGAGACTCGCCATTCTTGGCTGACCAAATCTTGCCATGGAAAATTACGTACTTAATACGCTTGTCCTCTTGAATCTTGTGGTAGATATCAAAGCAATCAACACCATTTGCTGGGTCGTGACTTAGGTCTACACCATAGCCAGTATTGTGGTCTGACTCAGGATTCTGTTTTTGGTGAGCAGCAGAAGGGAGTAGACCATCGCTGGCTTTGATTCGATTCGGAAACAATGCCGTCGCCTGACGGAGAACAGCAATTGCAGCAGGTGTGGCTTTCTTGACTACAGGTTTCATTCATCTCTTCCCTTATGTAGCATCATCTGGTATAGGATTTCTACTTTATCTTCTAGTCTAGTGACTGAGTCTTTAAGGCTTGACCCAGAATTGGGCTTAAGTTCATAGAGATAGTGCTTAACTAACCATCTTACTGATGCAGTAAATGCTGTAATAATTGCAATTACAGATACGATTAGTGATGACCAATTTGCTGGTGTCATGCGTTGCGCTCCTAGGAGTTATAGTGTTCGGATTGTGAGTAGGACAATTCCACCAAAGCCAGAGAATCTCTTATCTGATGGGGTTTTATTAATGAACTGCATTTGTTCAATTAGACCTAGATAGTTTTCACCAGTTCTAAAGTCTTCAATGCGTACAGTGTCGCCACTGTTTTCCATTGTTTCCAGGTCAATTAATCTGTCATACGCTGCGCCTTCATAGCCAACTTGTACTCCAAAGGAATCTAGTTCTCTGTCGTAGCACGCCAATGGGTATTGGATGAGACGTTGACGAGGACTTGCTGGTAGTGCTTTAAGTTGGTATCCATTGAATACTGGACCGCTAGTCACGCTTGTTGATGAGCGAGTAAGGGTAAACTTGAAAGACAAGTACTCTTGTGCTCCTGTTGGGTAAGATATGCCAACCTCTGGAGTAAAGTCTCCTTGTGCAAAGTTTCCAATTGTATACTCATTGCCTAATGCATCAATAGACTTAATGGTTAAGCCACCAGTAGAGTTATCAATGCGTGGCTTTAAGGTCTTGAATACCTTATTCTCGAGTGTGCTATAGCGAATCTTTCCAGTTGTAATATAACCACTGCTCATAAGACTTGCAGTATTCTCACGATACACGTGACCATTAGTTCCATTAGCATATGCTGTAGAGAATGCTAAATCATCTGTTCCATTTAGGAATGCAACACCTGTTGTTTGGTGTGTTGTATCTGAATTTGGATAATACAAGTCATTAGCATATGCAAAGTCAAGAGTTCCAATCTCATCACCTAAGTCGATGCGGATAATTCCTGGCTCACCATTTACACTTGTAGCACACCATACGAATCTATCGCGTGCTGCAAAGTCGTAGCATGGCTGAGTTGTCTCAACAATAAGTGGACCATAGGTGATTGAGCCATCATAGACAGAGAATGTCGCTGCGCGAATTCCCTTATCTGTTCCAATCATTAAGAATCCTAAGTAGTAGAATAACTTAAAGATACGTTCACCAACTGGCATTTCTGCAGCAGTGATTGCGCCACCGCTGATAGTTGGCATTGCACCATTAGATGATAGTGTAAACTTTTGAATTGTAGATTGGCTTCCATTGTATCCAGCAAGATAAATTGCTGAACCAGATGCGGCTATAGATGTGTATACGTGAGTTGATGCTGGGTGTGTGTACAATGCAGTTGGCATTGATGTCGTTGATGGGAAAAACTCGTATACTGCGTTATTAGCAGCCATGACGATTCGGTCTTTAACATATTCCATAGTAGCATTTGTGACTTCTATTGAATTGCTATGAAACATTTCAGTGCCTGCTGGAGTTGTCTTACCCTCAGTTAGCGGCTTATTCTTAACAGTCAAGCGTTGGTTTCCACCTTGCAGTCTGTTGGTTACCCAGTAGGCAGTTGTACCATCATCACAAATTGCATGTACTGCTCTTTCTGAACCAGAGTCGTAGTCAACAAAGTGTGAAACTGTGCTCGATGCTGTACCATTAGGTGTAACTGCAGTAGACCCAACATTAGTTGCTGTCTTAGCATATGAGAATGTTGTGCTAGTCACAGCAGTAACTTCATACTCGCCATTAAAGGTTGCGTCAACTCCAGATACTGTAACAACAGTTCCAATTACATACTTATGTGTTGCACTTGTTGTCAAGGTGGCAACGTTAGATGTTAATGCTTTGTTTGTAATTGAATATGTCAATGGGTTGTATACCTTATCGACATCATATTCATCGTGCAGTAATACTGCTGACACATTATTGAACTTAATAGAACGCAAGAACTGGAATGGTCGGCCATTGCTAGCAAGCGCACCATCAGTTTCGTGGTTTTCAATGCAAGAGTTGAGAAGGGTTACTTTTCCCTTATCCCAGACGTTGACACCTTTGCTATCTGCAAAGCGATAAGAAACAACTTCACCTGCTGATGGGTCATAGTAGTTAATGCCAGTACCATTATGAAATGATGCTTGTGCACGTACCCACCAACCAGTTAGTGTTTGCTCACCTGGCTCAGCACTCTGGTCAATCTGTTGCTTGCGGTACTGTGCAGTCTCTCTGCGATATGGAGTGTCATCAGCAGTATTTAAAAAGAATGGATTACCACTAACAGCAATATCATATGACTCAGCATTGCGAGCATAAGATGTTGTTGAACTTGGATTACTGAGTGCGTATGGAATTACTTCCGTGATATCATCGCCGAATGCCATTGTTCTCCCTAATTACCATTTACCTAGTGGACATGTTGCTGGTTCTAATTTAGTTTTCATATACATAAAGCAACCGCATTCCTTACAAGTAGAGGTTAACTCTACAAGTTGAGGGCATGCTTTGCAGATATCAAATCTGCGTTCTGCTTCTTCTTTTGTCGCTCTTGGTGTTCCATTAATCATGTCCCAAGGTTTTACATCTCCCATTAGCAGGGAACTTGCGGTGTACCTGGATATCCACCTGTTGAGCATACAGTGTATGATACGCATGGCTCGCCACCGCTCACATCACTACTGGAAACAAAGTGTCCACCAGTATTTGTTGTACAGTACCATGTCTCTGAAACGCCACATGATTGACTTTCGGTTTGTGTTGTGCTACTTGTTTCAGTATAGGTAGAGCAATCAGATGCTGTGCATGTACGAGTTCCAGTAACTGTACGTGTACGTGATTGAGTGCCACCAGAACATGGTGAATAACCTGACCAGTCACCATATGTATAACTCCATCCACCACATGTAGGTGTACAAGTTGGTGGTAATGGCGGTGTTACTGGTGGAGGCGCTGCAGCAACAGTATAAGATGCGGATATTACTCCGTATAATAAATTCAACATTAGGCTGACAAGTCTCCAGTAGCAATAAATGTATTAGTTCCAGTGCAGATAATTGCTGTTACAGAATTCTGAGCACGGAAAACAAGACCAGGAGTTGCAGAGATTGTAACGCCTGAACCTGCAACAAGTGAAGTTGCGCCTGCTCCTAATCGTGCCATGAATACAACATCACCCTGTGAGAATACGCTAGGTGGAACTGTAATGTTTGCTGTGCTTGATGATGTAACAACAACCAACTTAGACTTGTCAGTTGATGCAAGAGTGTACGCACCAGTCTGTGAGTTGATAGCAACGCTTGATACTGGGAATGTGATTACTGGTGTATTTATTGTTGGAGATGTTAATGTCTTATTAGTAAAAGTTTCTGAACCATCCAATGTAGCAAAATCAGCATCTGTCATTGCTGTATTAAACTGTGCTTTAGTTCCAGTTACTGTGTTAGCACTTAAAGCAATTGACTTATTAGTCAATGTATTTGTTGAACTTCCAGTTAGTGCGCTATCAACACCAGTTGTAAAGTAATCTAAATCATTACCACTTAGAACATGCTTAATTGTGGCACCACTCAAGTGTGCTCTAGCCTGTGTTCCAGCCTGACCGCGAACTACAGTCAGCGCATCATTAGATACTGGATTACCAGATGCAGAGTATACAAATACAATTTCCTCAGATGCTGTATCTGGGTCAATTGCTAATGTAAATTGGTCGCCAGCAGCAAGCGTTAGTGGTATCAATGTAGTTGCTGTTCCAGTTGCAACATTGAGTGTTGTTGCGCTGGTAGATAATCCTCCACCAGATAAAGTTGTATCAGAACTGATGCTCGAGTATTTGCGTGTCATTTGTTTTCCTTAGCGTGAGTAGTGAACTTTAACTGGGTATAGAGTTTGTAGACGATTTGCTTCTTCTGAAAGGCGCTGTTGGTATAAAGCGTAGATATACTTAGATGCAGAAGAACCAGCATTAGATGGTATCTTTCCATCGGCTGTGTCTGATTCTGCAGAGGTAAGATTCAAACGACCTGCATCTACATATGATAGAAGTCTTGCTGATGCACCAAGTGTAATAACATCGCGTGAAGTATCTGGCAGTCCTGTTACATCTGCATATTCATCTGTATTTGAATCAAGTGTATTTGGTTGTGATGTGTACCATACCTGGACTGTTCGCCCTGGTGTAATTGCATCATAAATTGAAATTGTTCTATTTGAGTTAAATGCAGCAGCGTTTGCCATTGCATCTTGTCGCCAACGCTTAACTGGTAGCCATTCTTTGCTTGGCCCAATTGTTTGCCAACTAACTCCTACAATATCTCTTGCGTCATCTGGCAATGCATAGGTGGAGATTGCTGCGCTGTACTTAAAAGTGGTTGATTGAACTGACCACAACTTAGGAAATACTGCGTTGATTGTATCATTGATTGCTTGCTTAATATTAACTCTAGGAAACGTAGGAGCCAAAATAATCTGAGCATAGCGTGAGTGAGGTGCTGGTGATGTATTAGCATAGCCTCTACCAAATCCTGGAATAACATTTAGAGTTGCGCTTGTCTTATCAAATGAATCAACCCAGATTAACTCATCATCAATTTCAATAATACCTTTTGCAAGGTTAGATGATGAACCAATTGTAATAGACTTTTCAGTTGTTGATATTCCAGTGGGATTGGCAAGATAGGTAATGCGGTCTTGACGCATTGTATATCCAGCAAGGTTTGAGCGTACCTCATCAACCATATCTTTTAGCGTTGCCATTTGTTTCCTCTTCTGTTGTTGGTTCAGGAATATTAAAGAACTGTCGTGCTAGTTGGGTTGATTCAAACCAATGCCAGCCGTCAACAGGTAGGTCATACTCTGTGTGCTTTTCAGCATATAATTCATAGTGAAGATTAAGTACCCACTTGCCCCAAGTTAGATTTTCACTTTCGTATTTGTAAAATCCTGCCGTGTCGTTTTCATCTAGTTGAGCCATTATGAACCAGTCACCGTCCATCCTTTGTTAGTAGCAATTGAAGGCGTATCGCTTACAGTTCCGTGGTTTCCTGTAACCGTAATTGTTGAGTCGCTTGTAATACTTGCAACTCCGCCTGAAACATAAACACCTACTGCCGCATTTGTCACGGTAAAAGTTCCAGCACCCGCGTTCACTGAAGCAACCGTTACGCCAGTTAAATTATAGGTAGCAGGTGTTATACCAGTAATTGTCACTGTTCTACCTGCAACAAAGGCTGGTATGCCTGATGTACCAACTGTATAAGTCACAGTTGTTCCGTTGCCTGATGCGTTAGTTACCGCTGGATTAAGTGTTGCAAGGTTGGTGTAGATAGTATCCAACTGGGCACCTGCAAGACGAGCATATGCATAATTTATTGAATATCTTGTCCCTGTAACCGTTGAAGATGAAAGGCTGTTGCAACCATCAAATGTGCCGCTATTTCCTGTTGCACTTGTTATTGCCCCAAGTGAAGTTGTTGGCGTTTTGACCATAAAATATGCATTATAGAACATATTTTGCGCACTTGTTGCATTTGATAAATTTATTGCTGGAGGATATACTAAAGAGTTACAGTTGATAAACATACTTGTTGTATTTGTAACTGCCGTTGGCCAAGTAACTCCGCTTGGTAAAGATACTAAATCATAACACGAATCAAACATATTCTGTGCATTTGTTACTGCACTAAAATTATAGTTAGGAATTGTTTGCAAAGAAAAACATTGCTGGAACATTCCCTGTGCGTTTGTCACTGAACTTGTTGTAAATAGTGGGAAATTTGTTGAAAAAGAATAGCATTGATAAAACATATAACTTGTATTTGTAACACCTGAACCTAATGAAAGAGAATCTATTTGAAACAAAGGCTGACATCTTGCAAACATAGCCTGTGCATTTGTACAGTTAACCGCACTTAAAGTACCTACTGTTTTTAACCTTGAACAGGTATCAAATAGTGATGTTAAATTTGTTGCAGAAGATGCATTAAACTTAAGCGAATCAACTTTTTCAAGGTTGTAACAAGTAAAGAAAAGATATGAAGCGTTTGTTGCAACTGGAAATGTCATACTGGCTACATATCTTAAGTTGTAACAATATGCAAACATATAACTTACATCTGTTGCAACTGGTAAATTAAAATTTGGAGTTTTTGTAATTGATGTATTAACGAATGCATTGGTAGCAAGGGTTACTTTTGTTAAATCAAATGCTGGTATCTCTGTTAAAGAAGTGCACTCTTGAGCAAAACTTTGAATGTTAGTGCAATTACTCAAATTAAATGCTGGTAAAGAACGCAATTTATAGCAGTAAATGAATGTTTGATAAGCATTTGTTACTGATGCTGTATTGTATAATGGAACAGATACCAAGTTATGGCAACTATTAAACATTTGCTCTATGGTTGTAACCGAAGCAGTGTTGAAAAATGGTGCCACTTGCAATGAACGACAACTTTTAAACATTCCGTATGTATTTGTTAAAGTTCCCGATGTATTAAAAGAAACAGATTGCAAAGCATATAAATTTTGAAATAAACTTGCAGCACTTGTCAACGCGCTAGAAACAACATTTACTCTTTCCAATGTATTAGATTGTTGTCCTGATGCAAAAGTTAAATTTGTTAAGTTTGGACCTGCAACTGCAATATCTAACCAAAGCAATCCACCGCGCATATTTGTTCTTGGGTTTTGCTGGTCTAAATTGACTCTTGTTAAATTTTGCCCTGACTGGGGTGTGATAGTGACAAGCACCTGACGATAACCCTGAGTTGTTTGAGTTGCTGAACTTATAGATGAAAATGTGTATTGCTTATCCGCTGCTGCGTTGGCAGCAAAATTGGCAGATGTTCCGTCACCCCAATCAACTGTGTAGTTTCCAGCGCCGATGACTCTTAGATAATTTGAATCGTTGTCATAGACTGCAAAAATACCAACAAACTTTTGTTCGCTGCTTCCTGGCGCAGTTAAAGTAATCCACTCGGAGTTACGCACCCAATCAGTTGAAGGAAGTTGCGGAAATACCGCAGTCTGATTAGGCTTGCCTTGATTAATTTCAATAGATGAAAGTGAGGAGCGAACAACTGCCATTACGAAATCTCACTGCCAAATACTGAAAATGCAAAGTTAGCGTTGCTTGCATAAATGGTAATTACATCAGTTGTTGCAAGGGTAACTCCAAGAGTAAAGGTCAACATATCTTGACCATTTACAGTTGCATCATAAGCAAGATAATGAAGGTTTGCTAATGTTGCACCTGCTGGTCTAATTGCAATTCTAAATGTTCCTATAACACCGCCAATATTGCACACAGTGATTGTTGAAACTACGGTGCTTGTTGAGGCTGGTACTGTATAAAGAGTCGTTGCAGTTGTTGCCGCTGGATTAGATTGACCAAGTACCTTATAGACTGTTGCCATTTTTTATGCTCCTATCAATAGAAATTCAGAAAATGCTGCAGCGCCACTTCCACCACCACCGCTTGAGTTAATAGTCACTGCGCCAGTTCCACCAGTAGGGCTGATTGTAATGTTAGTACCAGCAATAATTTGTGTAACACCGCCAGCGGCACCTGTTGCACCAGTTGCACCATCGGTACCAGTTGCACCAGTTGCTCCCGTTGCTCCGTTAGTTCCGTTAGTTCCATTAGAACCAGTAGCGCCAGTTGCACCATTGGTGCCATTGGTGCCATTAGTACCGTTAGTACCTGCAGTTCCAGTTGCTCCTGTTGGACCTGTTGGCCCTGGCACTGTTGAATTAGCACCAGTCATACCAGTTGCACCAGTGGCTCCTGTATTACCAATCGCACCAACCGCGCCTGTCATACCCGTGGAACCTGTTGCACCAGTTGCGCC
>Ga0209499_1001144_pt1 | contig 18905 bp, 19 predicted proteins | sample C_130208_EF_Meta_FD_187306 | JGI IMG/M metagenome (GOLD analysis project Ga0209499, IMG submission 187306) | Freshwater microbial communities from Lake Croche, Canada to study carbon cycling - C_130208_EF_MetaG (SPAdes) (version 2) | ecosystem: Environmental > Aquatic > Freshwater > Lake...
GAGGGAGATAATTTTGCAGGATTATTTCTAAACCAGCATAGCGATAGGTATTGGATTAATAAATTCATGGTAAAAAGTTTGGACTAATAAATAAAGGAGAGTCAGATTAGGTTTTCAAACCTAGCCATTATAACCGTAAATGCCCATTAAAGGCTCAGAAACTCCATGATTTATATTAATTTAATATCCTAAGCTATCGATTTGTAAATCTTGTAAGGGTTCAGGCAACCTCGAAATGAATGTTTGAATACTGCCTCCTGAAGACAGTGTTATCTGGCGATAACCTGGTGCAGCGATATCATCCAAACTAAATTTAGGGCTACCAGGTTTAAATTGAAAACAAGTTGATGGTGTTCCTAAAACACGAACGCCCTGATGTTCAATATCCATTAATTGGTGAATATGTCCGTTAGTAATGATTTTAACTTTTGGGTATTTATTAATTATTGCCCATAATGCCAAGTTGTTTTCTATAATCATAGTATCCATCCAAGCGCTTTTAGTTTCTAAGCAATGATGATGTACTGCTATCAGAGCGTATTTATCTGGATGACTACCTAAACAATCATTTAGAAAATATAATTCCTGATTTGATAATCGCCCGCCTGGCGCTCCTTGTATCTGGCTATTTAAAAAAATTAATTGCCAGTTTCCTATCAAAATTTGTTTACGGCAATTTACTAATGACGTATTAAATATCTGCAACATAAGCTGAACATCATCATGATTGCCAGGTAAGCAAATACAAGGTATATGAGTCGCCTCAAGGTGCTGTAAAATTCGAAGGTAGCTTTCTTGACTGGGATCTTGAGCGAGATCACCGGTAACAAGGATTAAATCAAAAGGGCCATTTTCAGCCAAGGCGAGTTTAAGTACCGCAAGGAAATAATGCTCTGTATTAATACCTAACAAGGTTTCATTTAAGCAAGGTAAGATATGCAAATCTGTTATTTGCAAGATAGATAGGTCGGTCACAAACTCATTCATTCAATGTCTTTACACAAGACCTTAGAATTTCTTTGGGCATTATACACCGCTTTAAGAGGACTAGGTAAATGGTTAATCTCCGATGAAATAAAGCCTCGTTCAATAAACCAGTGCATCGTTTGAGTTGACAGCACAAATAATTTTTTTAGTTTCATTTGGATTGCTTTCTGATAAACATAGTTTAATAGTCGATCCCCTCGGCTAGCGCCCTGATAATCCTCATGAACAGCAAGACATGCAATTATTCCAAAAACATCTTGTTCATTACCATGAAAAGCGGCACAAGCGATAATCAAGCCGTCCCTCTCAATAACAATATAGTCCGCTATTTCCATTTCGATTTTTTCTCTGGAGCGTTTGACTAAAATACCTTGTAGCTCAAGTGGCTTAATGAGTTCAAGAATGCCCCCGATATCATCTAGCTTAGCTGAGCGCAATACTTCGAAGGGAGTAGAACTAATCAAAGTGCCAATACCATCACGACTAAATAACTCTTGCAATAAAGCACCGTCAATATTGCGATTAATTAAATGCACACGCTCAATACCCGCCTGACAACTTTGAATGGCTGCTTTGAGCGGCAGTTTGATAAGATCAGATACGTCTTGATGATGTTGTAAAAAAAAGTCCGTCTCATCAGTCGTCATTTGCCGAATCTGCTCCCCATTTTCAGGTTTACAACAACTATCCTCCATCAATAAGATTAACTTTTCTGCGTTTAAGGCAATTGAAACAGCCGTAGCGACTTGCTCGGCCGACAGATTAAAAACCTCTCCACTTGGCGAATAGCCTAATGGTGAAATTAGCACGACTGAGCTTTGCTTGAGCTGTTGATGAATTGCCGCGCTATCTATGCGACGAACTTCGCCGGTATGGCAGTAATCTATGCCATCTATAACGCCTATAGGTTTGGCGATGACATAATTCCCAGATACCACTTTCAGACTAGATCCTGCCATAGGCGAGTTAGATAAACCCATTGATAGCAATGCTTCAATTTCGACGCGTACTAAGCCGGCTGCTTCTTTCGCGCATTGCAGTGCTAAATCATCAGTAATGCGTAGATTGTTATGAAAAAGGGCGGGGGCATTAAGTTTATTAAGGCGTTGGTCTATCTGAGGGCGGATACCATGTACCAAGACTAAACGAATACCTAAACTACTAAGTAAAGCAATGTCGTGTACATGATGATCAAAATCATCTGCCTGCACCGCTTCTCCACTCAATGAAATTACAAAGGTTTTATTGCGGTGAGCATGGATGTAAGGAGATGAGTCCCTAAACCAACTAACAAATGACTTTTCTGATTGCATAACTACTCAGTTTGAATTGATATAGATGGGCTTCAGCTGTACCAAAATAAACAGCTGAAGCTAATAGATCATGATAGTCGTATTGGATTAAGGAATTCAATCCAAATTATCTGTTACCGCTCCTTGCGATGCTGAATTTACCAATTTGGCATATTTAGCCAATACGCCTCTTGTATAACGTGGAGCAGGTTGTTTCCATGATGCTAAGCGACGAGTGATTTCATGTTCAGTGATATCTAATTTCAACTCATTAATTTCTGCATCAATCGTGATGATGTCACCATTTTCAATGATGGCTAATGGACCGCCCACATAAGCTTCAGGAGTAATATGGCCTACAACAAAGCCGTGTGTCCCACCGGAAAAACGACCATCAGTAATTAAAGCCACTTCTTTGCCTAAGCCTTTACCCATAATGGCAGAGGTAGGTGATAGCATTTCGCGCATACCCGGGCCACCTTTAGGGCCTTCGTAACGAATAACAATCACATCACCTTTAACGATATCGCCATTCAATATACTTTGTAGTGCTTGTTCCTCAGCATCAAATACTTTGGCTGCGCCAACAAAACGCAACCCTTCTTTGCCGGTGATTTTTGCAACTGCGCCAGCTGGCGCCAGATTGCCGTATAACACGACCAAGTGACTATCTTTTTTAATCGGATTTTGCAGTGAGTGTATGATGTCTTGCTCAACTGGATACGGCTTTACGTTGGCCAAATTTTCCGCTAAGGTTTTGCCAGTTACTGTCATACAGTCACCGTGTAATAAGCCATTATCCAACAAAATTTTCATGAGAGGTTGAATGCCTCCAATTTCAATTAATTCAGTCATTAAATAACGACCGCTGGGTTTTAAATCGGCTAATAAAGGCACTCGTTGGCCAATTCGAGTAAAGTCATCTAAGCTAATATCCACTTTAGCTGCGTTAGCCATAGCTAAAATATGTAATACTGCATTAGTCGAGCCTCCCAAAGCAATTACAATGGTAATGGCATTCTCAAAAGCGGCTTTGGTCATGATGTCACTAGGTTTAATATCGTTTTTCAACAATTCCATAACAGCCGCACCAGCGCGTTCACAATCTAATCTTTTATCATTAGAAATCGCCGCTTGGGCTGAACTATTGGGTAAACTCATACCTAAAGCTTCAATCGCAGAGGCCATGGTGTTGGCTGTATACATACCGCCACAAGAACCGGCGCCCGGAATAGCTTTGGCTTCAATGGCGGCTAGCTCAGCATCATCAATTTGGTTATTTGCTCTAGCGCCAACCGCTTCAAAAACTGAGACTACATCAAGTTTTTTATCTTTATGGCAACCTGGCATAATGGTGCCGCCATAGACAAAGATAGCGGGGCGATTCAAGCGTGAGATAGCAATCATACAGCCAGGCATATTTTTATCACAGCCACCGATAGCAACAACACCATCGAAGCCTTGGCAGCCGACCACCGTTTCAATAGAATCGGCAATGACTTCGCGGGATACCAGTGAATACTTCATGCCTTCAGTCCCCATAGAAATACCATCAGAAATAGTGATAGTATTAAATATAACGGCTTTACCATTAGCTTGATCAACGCCTGCACCAGCTGCATCAGCTAACTTATTAATATGCATGTTACAAGGTGTAACCATACTCCAAGTTGAAGCAATGCCTATTTGTGGCTTTTTGAAATCTTCATTTTTGAAACCAACAGCATGCAACATGGCTCGACTAGGTGCGCGCTCCATGCCATCAACGACTAAAGAAGAAAAACTGCGGGTGTTGCGGTCATCTGAATGAGCCATGTGATTAATTCCTGATATTTATATCATTTATGTGAATAGTGTATGGAGTTAAAGCGCCGGTTTCTCCTTTTGCCTCAATAAGAATCCCAACTGCTTTTACGTCGCCATCCTAGTTTTGGTAATATAAATCCTAACAAAACGCCAAATAATGAAAGTAGGCCTCCATAGAGAAACCAGTCCTGACTGGCAGTGTCTTTTAAGGCCTGATTTTCGAGTTTGTATTGTTGCAAGTCTCGCTCAACATTAACAACACGCTCCTGTAATTCATCGCGCTCATTTCTTAATTGAGATGAGCTAGCCATGGTTTTCTTCAACTCATTTAATTCACGTGTTAATTTGTCACGTTCTATGGCTAAAGATTTCTCAAGCGTTGTGCCTGGCGTAAGGGTTTCTTTTAAAGCAGATAATTCAGCTCGTAAAGTCACATTATTTGACTGTAATACCGACATTTCCTTACTAGAACTATCTTTAGGATCAATTTCTGGAGGCTCTGCTTTGGTAAAGCGTGCTTTGATATAACCTTCGGTGCCATCCGTTAACTGCACATTAATAAAACCATTTTTAGGTTTCTTATCGAGAACAGTCAAGGCGGTATCAGTGGGCAGAACTTTTATAACATTACTATGACTACTAGCTGCGTCATATAACGACAAGTTTTGCGCATCGTTCACATAAACAATATCAGCCATAATGGTAGTGCTGATGATTAACATACAGAAAGAATAAAGTATTTTTTTCACGGCTATATTTTTAAGTTAGGTTGCCTTATTGTAAATGATTCCGTATTTTTTTTGCAGACTATAGTAGTCTTCCGATTTAAAAACTATTAAATCAGTTTAGTTCTTTATCTTATTTACTCGTTAAAAGAAATTCTAGTAAGGCCTTTTGCACATGTAAACGATTTTCAGCTTCCGTGTAAATCACACTTTGTGAGCCATCAATAACTTCGGCAGCTACTTCTTGACCACGATGAGCAGGCAAACAATGCATAAAAAGGGCATCCGGGTCTGCTGCACTCATGATTTCGGCATTAATTTGGTAATCTTTAAAAGCGAGTTCGCGTTGTTTTTGCTCTTCTTCTTGCCCCATGCTGGCCCAAACATCGGTTACGCAAAGGTCTGCATTTTCAGCCGCCTCTAATGCGCTGTCAAAAAACTTAACATGCCTGCCCGCGGCACTGACAAATTCAGGTAATGGTTGATATTGTGCTGGGCTGGCAATATGTAACGTGAAATCTAACAACTTGGCAGCTTGCAGATAAGAATGGCACATATTATTACCATCGCCTATCCAAGCGACTATTTTGCCCTGAATATCACCACGAAATTCAAAATAGGTCTGCATGTCTGCCAGTAACTGACAAGGATGTTGTAGATCAGTTAAACCATTAATAACAGGAACGCTAGAATATTGAGCAAAAGTTGTTACCGTTTCATGTTTATCGGTTCTTAACATGATGCAATCAACCATACTAGAAATGACTTTGGCACTGTCATGCAATGACTCGCCTCGCCCTAGCTGAGTATCTCTAGGCGATAAAAATAAGGCGCTGCCGCCAAAATGAGCCATGCCCGCTTCAAAGGAGATCCGAGTACGAGTCGAGGATTTCTCAAAAATCATCGCTAAGACACGTCCTTTTAAGGGCTGGTAATTAGGGTCGCGATTATTCTTTAATTCTATAGCTCTATGTATAATGTGCCGAAACTCTTCGCTGGATAAATCAAGTAGGCTAGTGAAATGTCTGGGATTCATTTTCATAATTCAGTGTGCAACTTATTTTGTAAACTCATCAATCAGAGTCGATAGTATATCAATCAACAAGTTAATTTGTTGCTTGTCTATAATTAAAGGAGGTAGTAGTCGAATGGTAGTTTCATTCGTGACATTAATCAACAAATGTTGCTGTAATGCCCGCGTAACTAATTCAGTACAAGGTTTATCAAGTTCAATGCCAATCATTAAGCCTTTATGACGTATGTCAACAATGTGCTTATTTTGCTGCAAACGTTCACTAAAGCCTGAGCAAATAGCTAGCCCTTTTTGTTCGGCTTGCTCAATAAGATGATCTTCATCTAGCACGGCTAATACTGCTAAAGCGGCACTGCAAGCTAAAGGATTACCACCAAATGTTGAGCCATGCGCTCCTTCATTTAAGAGTTTTGCAGCATTACCTCTCGCTAAACATGCTCCAATAGGCACGCCATTTCCTAGCGCCTTAGCCATAGTACAAACATCGGGCAAAATAGCATTATGCTGGAAAGCAAGAAATTTACCGGTACGTCCAACTCCAGTTTGGATTTCATCCAGCATCATCAGTAAATCATGCTGGTCACATAATCTACGTACTTTATTAAGATAATCGTCCGCGGGGATATTAACACCACCTTCACCTTGTATAGGCTCAACCAACACGGCAACTATGTTTTTATCTTGCTTGATGGCTAATTCAATAGCCGTAATATCGTTATAAGGTACGCGAATAAAGCCCTCAACCAAGGGGGCAAAACCTTGCTGTACTTTAGGATTACCAGTTGCACTTAGCGTGGCCAAGGTTCGTCCATGAAAACTTTTTTCCATGACTATTATTGCTGGTTTTTCTATACCTCGCTGATGACCGTATTTGCGTGCCAATTTAATCGCCGCTTCATTCGCTTCTGCACCCGAATTACAAAAAAAGACATTATCCATGCCGCTTTTTTTAACTAAGCGATCCGCTAGCTGTTCTTGAGCAGGAATTTTATATAAGTTAGAGGTATGAAGTAGTTTTTTACTTTGTTCACAAATAGCCTTGTGCACAGCAGGGTGAGCATGTCCTAAACTGCATACGGCTATACCAGATAATGCATCGAGGTAACGATTGTTGTTATCATCAAATAACCACGCGCCTTCACCTCGCTCAAATGTAACAGGTAAACGACCGTAAGTTGGCATAATATGGCTGATCATGGTTTATTGCCTTGTAATGAATAACAAGCAGTTACAACTACCTGAAAAGAAAATTGTTTGATTATAAGTATCAATGTAGTATCAGGCAAGCCCTGACTAACAAGATTAGCTTTTTTAAAGCCGATAATGTTGCTAAAATCCTTTTTTATTTTGTTTGAGTGATTACGAAAATGAGTATTATAGAAAGAATTAAAGACCAACTTGAAAGTAATCCAGTTGTTTTATACATGAAAGGTTCACCTGATTTTCCTCAATGTGGTTTTTCTGGTCAGGTCGTTCAGATCTTAGGCGCTAGTAAAGCTAAATACATTTCGGTAAATATCTTTGAAGATCCTGAGCTACGCGAAGCCCTTAAAGATTATTCAAACTGGCCCACTTATCCTCAATTGTATATCAATGGTGAATTAGTCGGTGGTTGTGACATCATTATTGATTTATATAAAAAGGGTGAGTTAGTTGCTTTATTAGCTGCAGTTGATAGTTTAGCTGAATAAATTAGATCGTATCTTTTAATAAAGCGCCTTTGCTAAGTTATAAGAGAACAACTAGCTGTAAAGTTAATGGCAGCCTTCTAGACTGAGTGGAGTCGACACTCAGTCCGTCGAGCCCGCCATTTTTAACTACCTTCGTATGATAATCTATGCTATCAATTGCTTGAAAGCCCGGTTAGACTATATATAATTAGAGTTCACTTAAGATTCACATATAACTATTTTGTTGGCCACCTAAAAAGGTTTAACAACGGCCAACATGATGATAATTACTAAAAAAATAACTGGAACTTCATTCATCCAACGATAATACACATGACTATGATAATTACGGTCATACTTAAAATCATGCAACCACACGCCACAAACATAATGGTAAACTAGCATTAAACCCAATAATGTAAGTTTTATAGTTAACCACCAAGTGCTTTCATACAGCGCCCACGCATAATCAAGTAACATCCAAATACCAAATATAAAGGTTGCAATCATACCTGGCGTCATGATGCCGTAAAATAACTTTCGCTCCATTACCTTAAAGCGTTCATTGCTTATTTTATCTGTACTTTGAGCATGATAAACAAATAAACGAGGTAAATAAAATAAACCAGCGAACCAAGTAACCATAAAAATCAAATGCATAGCCTTTATCCAAAGCATGATTTTTCCTTATTATTGTAAGAAGAATAATAAAATAATGCTGCTCCGATAATAATCATTGGCAATGACAATATTTGCCCCATAGTAACCCAATCTAATGCCAAATACCCTAGCTGGGCGTCTGGCATTCTAAAAAATTCCACAATAAATCTGAAGCATCCATATAAAAACAACGCTAGTCCGGTGATTGCTCCTACAGGTCTCAATTTTTTTGAATACAACCAAAGTAAAATAAATAACACCAATCCCTCTAAAAAAGCCTCATAAAGCTGTGAAGGATGTCTAGCCAGAGGCCCACCGTTAGGGAATATCATTGCCCAGGGTACTTCAGTTGTTTGGCCCCATAATTCTGAATTAATAAAGTTACCGATACGACCAGCACCTAATCCAATAGGGGCCAATGGCGCAATAATGTCTGTTAATTGCAGCATTGAACATTGATTTTTTTTTGCAAAAAACCACATTGCCACAAATACGCCTAACATGCCACCATGAAAAGACATGCCACCTTGCCATATTTTAAATAATATTAATGGATTACTTATAAATTCACTAAAATTATAAAATAGAATATATCCAACTCTCCCCCCTAAAATCACACCTAAAGCGCCATAGGTAACTAAATCTTCTATGGACTCTGATTTAATAGGCGACCAAGACTTTTTTGCTCGCATTTGACCCAAAAACCAAACAGCTGCAAATCCAATCACATACATAAGACCATACCAATGAACTTTAGCTGGCCCTATGCTGAATATTACTGGATCAATTTTAGGGTAATTAAGCATAATTAAACATCCAAATTAGTTACATCTAATGCATTTTTAACAATAAAATCACGTCGCGGCTCAACCACATCACCCATTAAGGTTGTGAAAATCTCATCTGCAGCAATAACATCTTCTATTCTTACTTGTAGTAATCTGCGATTGTTGGAATCCAGTGTTGTTTCCCATAACTGCTCGGGGTTCATTTCACCTAAACCCTTGTAACGCTGTATATGCTGTCCTTTTTTAATTTCCTTCATCATCCATTCAAAGGCTTGTTTAAAGTTAAGGACGGGGTGCTGACGCTCTCCCATTTGCATATAAGAACCTTCATTAAACATGCCCAGCGTATTTTCCGCATATTGTGCTATTTTTTGATAATCTTTACCGTTAAAGAACGCTGATGGCAAAATAAATGTTTTGGTAATGCCGTGTAATCGTTTATTAATTACCGCAGAGAAATCATTACTTCCTCTGTATTCAAGTTCTATCTTAAATATGGCTTTACTATCAGACTCTTCCAGTTGTTGCTGTAGTTGTTCAAACCAAGCAGCAAGTTTTTGCTGTTCTTTTTTAATGTCATCTGTAATGACAGTCATATAAGAAAATTGCTCTAAAAACACATCGTCATATCGTCTAGATAAGCGATTGATTACACTAACAACCCCAGTATATTCTTTTGCTAATTTTTCTAAACCTTGCCCCTGTATTGGCAGAGCAGTTTCATCTGTAAACAACTGGGCTTTATCGAGCGCTAACTGTATTAAATATTCATTAAGTTGAACATCGTCTTTAACATAATGCTCTTGTTTACCCTTTTTAACTTTGTATAAAGGTGGTTGTGCAATATAGATATAACCCTTCTCAACGATCTCAGGTAATTGTCTATAAAAAAACGTTAATAATAAGGTTCTAATATGAGAGCCATCTACATCCGCATCGGTCATGATAATAATTCGATGGTAACGTAACTTTGCTAGGTTATATTCTTCTTTACCTATACCGCATCCCAACGCTGTAATTAATGTGCCCACTTCTTCCGAAGATATCATTTTATCAAAGCGAGCTTTTTCAACATTAAGGATCTTACCTTTTAACGGCAATATAGCTTGAGTACGTCTATCTCTGCCTTGTTTTGCTGATCCGCCCGCTGAATCCCCTTCCACTAAAAACAATTCTGATAACGCAGGATCTTTTTCCTGACAATCAGCAAGTTTTCCTGGTAGACCAGCAATGTCTAACGTGGTTTTTCTTCTGGTCATTTCTCTTGCCTTACGTGCAGCTTCTCTTGCGCGTGCAGCATCAATAATTTTACCAACGATGGTTTTCGCTATTTGTGGTTTTTCTAACAAAAATTCCTGTAATTTTTCATTCATCGTTGATTCAACTAGTGGCTTTACCTCAGAAGATACTAATTTATCTTTGGTTTGAGATGAAAACTTTGGATCAGGTACTTTAACTGACAGTACCGCCGTTAAACCTTCTCTTGCATCATCACCTGTAGTTGATACTTTTTCTTTTTTAGCTAAACCGCTAGCTTCTATATATTGATTGATTGTACGAGTTAAAGCGCCTCTGAATCCTGCTAAATGACTTCCACCATCACGTTGAGGAATATTATTCGTGTAACAAAAAACATTTTCTTGATAGGAATCGTTCCATTGCATTGCAACTTCTACAGTTACCCCTTCTTTTTCTGCTATAAAATGGAAGACTTCAGGGAATAAAGGTGTTTTATTTTTGTTAAGATGTACTACAAACGCACTGATTCCACCTTCAAATTCAAAAATATCTTGCCTGTCTGTCCTTTCATCATTAAGACTGATACGTACACCAGAATTTAAAAATGATAATTCTCTTAATCTTTTCGCTAAAATATCGTAATGAAACTCTATATCGGTGAAGGTTTCCGTACTAGGCTTAAAGTTAATTAACGTACCTGATCCTTCTGCAGGACCTACTGACTCTAATGGAGCGACTGGATTACCCATACGATATTGTTGTTTATAAAGTAGTCCATTTTTACGTACCTCCAGATTCAACTCTTCAGATAAGGCATTAACAACAGACACACCCACGCCATGTAAGCCCCCAGATACTTTATAAGCATTATCATCGAACTTACCTCCAGCATGAAGAATGGTCATAATAACTTCTGCTGCTGATCTCCCCTCTTCTTTATGAATATCTACTGGTATTCCACGACCATCATCAGAAACAGTGACCGAGCCGTTGCTATGTATAACAACCTTTACTTCTTTACAATATCCAGCTAACGCTTCGTCGATGGAATTATCAACAACTTCAAATACCATGTGATGTAAGCCAGAGCCATCATCCGTATCGCCAATATACATTCCTGGTCGTTTTCTAACTGCGTCCAGTCCCTTCAGAACTTGAATATTTGAACTATCATATTGTCCGCTATTGTTACTCATAATTCTCTCACTTCGCTGTAATTGTGAATGTTCCACATGAAACATTACACTTGTATTATATTGCCTTGTTCCACGTGGAACATTTTGTAATTTTCTATATGACTAAGATCACCAAAATCTGAGGGCTCTGTAGTAGTTATAAAAACTTGGCATTCTAACTCAATTAAATATTGTAGTAATTTGGCTCGATTAATAACATCTAATTCAGCAGCAAAATCATCTATAAGAAAACAACCCACATTACTATGTTGATTTTTAAGTAGCTGCATCTGAGCCAATTTTAAACTCATCACTAATAATTTAAGTTGACCTCGAGAAACAAAGTCTTTAGCTAAGCGACCAGATACTGTTATTTGGATATCTCCACGATGAGGTCCACTATGAGTAAAACCAAAACGAAGATCCTTATCAAGATCATCTATAAAAACACTCTCAAGCTCTTTATCTATATTCCATCCCGTTAAAAAACGTAAATCAACATCATTAAAATCAAGAAACTTTGCAACTATGGCTATAAAGACAGGTTTAAATTTAAGTAAATAACTCTGCCGATAATTGTTGACCATTGTACCGTAATAAACCAATTCCTTATTCCAAACATTAAGTTGATTAACAGATCGGTTCTTTAATAAGGAATTACGTTGAGCTAAAGCTTTTTTATAATTACGCCAAGTAAGTAAAAAATTTTCATTATCATTAAAAACACCCCAATCTAAAAACTCCCTTCTTAATTGAGGTGCTGCATCGAGTAATTCATAGCTTTTAGGATGAATGACTTGTAAAGGTAAAGCATAAGCTAAATCTGATTTATTATGCGTAGTTTGATGATTAATACGACAATGATAATTTTTGCTATCAATTTGTACACCTAAATGGGCTGTAGCACCATTCATTTGCAAAATTTCTGCAGAAACAATTAATTGTAATTGTGAGGAATTAATGACCGATTTAATTGCCGTAGAACGAAAAGATTTAATACGTCCTAATAAAAAAATAGCTTCGAGAAAAGCACTTTTACCACTGGCATTTTTTCCAACAATAAAGTTTAATGTTGGCGAAGGATAAACCGCAGCCATAATAATATTTCGTACAGAGCTAATATGTAGCTTAATTATTATCATCACAGTAATGTACGGAACAAAGCAAGCAACTTGATCCAAGTAAAGCAGGTATGATTGGCTTTAAAAAAGTATTACAAATCCAAATAATAAAAGCCATTGAAAGTCTTTATTTAAATTCGTACCAACAGCGTTAAGAATGATCTCGCCATACAGAGTAAGGATGACTTGCCAAATTATTATTGTAATAGCGAAGATCAGAAGTAACTTCTTCACCCAGCCAAGCAGGCGTTGAAAAAACCGCACCCACTTCAGATAATTCAATTTCAGCAACAATTAAATCTTTATTATCACCTTCAAACTCATCTATTTCCCAAGTATTACCGTCATCAATAACAATATGACGTGTTTTTTCTACAATAGGTTTTCTACATAAATTAGTAATAATTTCTTGTGCATCAGACAATGGAATCTCATATTCATATTCATGTCTCTGAGTGCCAATAGTAGCACTTTTAATATTCAGCCAAGCATGATCATCACTTATTCTAACTCTTATCGAGCTTGTAGCGACTGCACTTAAATAACCTTGTTTATATTGCACAGAATAACTTACTTGTTTGCGCCAATCATTATTGGCTAGTAAAAATTTGTGCTCTATTTCTAGCGCCATGATTATGACCTGCAATTATTATTGCCATCACAATAGGGTGGCGTTTTGGTTTCTGAACAACCACATAAAAAAATAGCTTTAGTCTCTTCGGCTATAAATTTAACAGATTTCTTATCTGAAAAATCACGGTGAGCGTTATCACACATAGGCATATTTTTACTAAAACCACAACTACACCAGGAATACTTAGTGCCGGCTTCAACGAAGATCTCTAAAGGGGAATTAATTTTAGTTGTCATTTTTTATGTTTTATAGATTTAACGTGAAAGATTAAGCGTTCAATAATACAACAAAAAAAAGCACTTATTGGGTACTACAGAATAAAAAAATGAATATATACATAACTATCCATATACAAAGCAAGCTTTGTATATGGCTAAAGTGTCATGGGCATAACGATAAATTTATAAGTACATTGATCAGGTTCATCAATAAAACAACTACTGCCATTATTAGCAATAGTTAAAACCGCAAATTCAGAATCCAGATTTGAAACAGCATCTAGTAAATATTGAGAATTAAAAGCTATGGATAAAGCTGGCCCCGTATAGTCTATAACTAATTCTTCTTCAGCTTCATCATGTTCAGGATTATGAGTACTAATCCTTAAGCTATTACTGGTTATGTCTAAAGTAACACCCTTAAATTTTTCATTTGATAAAATAGCAACACGCGTTAAGGCTTCTTTTAAAGCAAGCTTTTGTATATGAATCGGACTAATAAACTCCTGCATAAATACCTTATTAAAATCTGGGTATTTAGAGTCAACTAATTTGGCTGAAAAAATAATATTATTAATAATAATACGAATATTATTCGTAGAAAAATAGACCTGTAATTCCAAATCTGGATCATCTAATAAACGATTAAGCTCAATCGCACCTTTTCTAGGGATAATGATTCGTGCTTCATAGCCAGCATCATTATCTAACAGGTCTTCATAGATAGATAAACGATGTCCATCAGATGCCACTAATTTTATTTTATTGTTGCTTATATTAAGTAATAAACCGTTTAAATAATAACGTACATCCTGATTTGCCATACAAAACAAAGTCTTATCTAGCGATTTTTTTAATTTATGAGTACTAATAAAAAAAGAATGATTTAACTCAGCCTCAGAAAATTCAGGATAATTATCTGCTGATAAACAATTTAATGAGAAACGACTACGATTAGATAAAATTTTCACTTTATCATTTTGTAACTCAAATTTAATTTCTGCTCCAGAAGGTAATAATCTACAAATATCTAAAAACTTTCTTGCAGGAACTGTAATTCTTCCAGGTGTTGCTAAATCAATAGCTATTTTAGCAACAATCTGAATTTCAAGGTCAGTGCCTGTTAAGCAAATTGAATCTTCTTCAACAACTAATAAGACATTAGAAAGTATGGGCATTGTTTGCCTTTTTTCAATAACACTCACTATTTGTTGCAAGGGTGTTAATAGATCTTCTCTATTAATAATAAATTTCATTTATTTAATATTGGGTCAATAAGCTTAAAAAAGCCAAGAAAAAAATTTTTTTAAAATCATTAAACGAATTAAGATCGTTATAAATACGCAATTGATTAATTAAGAAGATAGAGGTGGTTGCTTATGTCTCTGCACGCTTATTTAAAATCGCACCATAAGTTAAATCTAAGAAATATAATAACGTCAAGTAAATTTTTTTACTAAACACCCATAAAATTAACATGATTATATAGTCGTCGAAGCCCATACGCTAGTATTTTGTCCCATAAAACACATTGTTAAATAAACAGCTAAATTAATGAACAAGCGCACAAAACCATCTTTAATGGGCAAATTATTGAATTTATCGCCATATAATAATATAAGTTATTTTTTTAAAAGATTATTACTATTAGCTAGCCAATTATCTGTGGATAACTAACTACAAGCTTTTATAGCTAATGCTTGCAGGCTATTTACAAGCTGTGTTTTTATAGCTATGTAGTCTGTGGATAAAAGCATTAAATAATTTTATATGCAAGTTGCTAGTCAGTTAACCACAGATTTAGTAACAGGCAATCCAGTTAAAAATCAAACAATACCAGCTATGTCTTTAGTACAAGCTTAGGAAAATTATTTATATAAACCCCGTCTTTGACATAGTTTGAATGGATAATCAAGGCATTATGATGGATAATGCGCGCTATATTTATCCGATAACTAAGCAGTGAATTAATGAAACAAAAAATAGAGGGTTTAATCATCCAAGCTGTTGAAGCACTTATGGCAGAAGGTGTGTTGAATTTGGATAGTACACCAGTGATTATGATCGAACGTACCCGTGATGCTCAACATGGTGATTTCGCATCAAATTTAGCTTTAGTATTAGCAAAACCAGCAAGATTAAACCCACGTCAATTGGCTGAAAAAATTATCGCAGCTTTACCTACTAATGACGCTATTACTAAAATAGAATTAGCAGGCCCTGGATTTATTAATTTCTTCGTTAATCCAAATACGCAATATGGAGTTATTAAGCAAATTCATGAGCAAGGTAAGGCCTTTGGCTTAAGTGCTATTGGTGCGGGTAAAAAAGTTCAGGTTGAATTTGTATCCGCTAATCCGACAGGTCCACTTCATGTTGGACATGGTAGAGGAGCAGCTTATGGTTCTGCTGTGTCTGACTTACTAGAAGCTGTTGGCTTTGAAGTTCATCGTGAATATTATGTTAATGATGCTGGCCGGCAAATGGATATCTTAGCCACAAGTATCTGGTTAAGATATTTAGAAGTGTGTGGAGAACATGTTATTTTTCCTAGCAACGCTTATCGTGGTGATTATGCACGCACTATAGCGTCAGATATTTATAAAAACGATAAAGATAATTATCGCAAACCTATAGAGGCCGTAATCGAACAAATACCAGCTGATGAACCTCAGGGTGGCGATAAGGATGAACATATCGACGCTTTGATTGTTCGAATGAAAACCTTATTAGGTTTGTTATCATACCGAGAGTTTTTTCAGATTGGTTTAGATACTATTTTAGAAGATATTAAACTAGATTTAATTGAATTTGGTGTTGATTATCAGCAATGGTTTTCAGAACGTCAGCTCATGGATGATAGTTCGGTAGAAAATGCTCTTAATCGTTTACGTGCTGGAGATTATCTTTATGTACAAGACGGGGCTACTTGGTTTGCTTCAAGTCAATTAGGTGATGAAAAAGATCGAGTTGTGATTAGAGAAAATGGGCAATATACCTATTTTGCCTCTGATATCGCTTATCACATGAACAAACTAGATAGAGGCTTTGACCTAATTATAGATATTTGGGGTGCTGATCATCATGGTTATGTGCCTAGAGTTAAGGCAGCGATTAAAGCCTTAGGTGCTGATGAATCTAAATTAAAGGTTTTATTGGTACAGTTTGCCGTGCTTTATCGAGGTGAAGAACGGGTGCAAATGTCTACACGTTCTGGTGAGTTTGTTACTTTAAGGCAATTACGAAGTGAAGTTGGTAAAGATGCCGCTAGGTTCTTCTATTTAATGCGTCGCTCAGAACAACACATGGATTTTGATTTGAAATTAGCAACTTCAAAATCTAACGATAACCCCGTCTTTTATGTTCAGTACGCTCATGCACGAGTTTGTAGTGTTTTACGTCAATTGGATGAAAAAGGCTGGGAAAGAAATCTTTTATTAGGTTTAGAGAATTTAGAAAAATTAACGGAAGAGCATGAAAGCTCATTATTAGCGACCTTAGCGCGCTATCCTGAAGTGTTAGAACGATCAGCGTTACAATTTGAGCCCCATCAATTAGTCATTTATCTGCGAGATTTAGCGCATGATTTCCATACCTATTACAATGCCCATCAATTTCTTGTAGATGATGCTGTGCTCCGTAACGCCCGATTAAGCTTAATTTGTGCAGTAAAGCAGGTGTTGGCTAACGGATTAGGTTTATTAAGTATTAACGCACCCGAATCCATGTGATGACTAGAGATTATAAACCAAGGCCTGTTAAAGGAAAATTTGCGGGGCAGCAAAGACATCATCATGATGAGCGCTCCAAAGTAAGTCTATGGAGATGGATGTTAATTACCACTGTCATTATTTCTTTTGTGGTATTTTTGGTTTATTTACGCAGTGGACACAAAGAAACCACTCCAGCGGCAAATTTAGAAGTCTCATCAAATAAAACACTTACAGAAAATTCAGCGCTCAGTAAAGAAGAGAAAAAACCAGAAATAAAACAGGGGCCTCAACCACCTCAGTTTGATTTTTATACCATCTTGCCTGAAAAAGAAGTTGTAGTTCCTGAATATGAAATTAAAACCCGAACCCGAGAAGAGCATGTAGGTAAAGCAAAAGAAGCTCACTATATTTTACAAGTAGGTTCTTTTAAAACCTTCAAAGAAGCGGAAACCCTAAAAACTAAATTAGCCACTATGGGCATGGAATCAACCATACAAAAGCAAAAAATAGGCATCATAAGTTGGTATCGAGTAAAAATGGGGCCTTATACCCAAATGCCCAGTATCAATACCATTAGAGGACGATTAAGACAAAATGGCATTGATGTCATTATTACCGAGACCGGGGAATAGCTTTATTGCTGTTGAGTCAACTAACGTTAAATAATGGATTTTAACGGTGCTATATCAGGTAAGGAATTATAGTTAAGTTACATCCAGATCTCCCTCCCCCTTTGAAAAATGGGGGGATTTTAAAATCATAGTTGCTGAAGTGTGTCGTGCTCGTTCCTAAAAGAAAATATCAAAGTGGGTTTGGGTTAACAGTTTTTTCCCTCCAATCTATTTACGTGAATGTATTAGGGTGCGAAAAGCAAGCGTATTAAATTATGAAAGCCGGGATGCTGGAATGTTTACAATTTATTAGGGATAACATATGAATCTTGAATTATTAGTGCAACAGGCGTGGTCTTTACGAGTAAAGCTTAGGCAATACGTAGAAACAGAATGTCTTGGAAAGGCGGCACGATCTATCTTTTTAGTCAGAAAAAAAAGGCTTAACCATGCCTATGCTCGCGCCCATGCTAGGTATGTTCGTCGTCAGGATAAATTGGTCAATATATCTAATGACTGAAAATAAGGTAAGGCAAAAAGGGCTGCTAATAAAGCCTCTTACCCTAAAAAAACCATCGGCTAAAAGGCTAAATCTACAACGGCAAACCCCGTATTAACGTAATTATGATCCATGAATCGTAGGCACTTTAAGAAAAACCCAGATCAAGTTGATATATTCGATATTGCAACACAACTTGATGATGTAAAAAAGTTGGCAGATACCCAAGAAGAATTACTTATGTTGGATAAATTAAGTGATTTTGAATATCAAAATTATAAAGAAAAACAGATACCAAACACTAAGAAGAAAAGAATTAAATCAGTTTGGTATCAAGTATCCATTGAATCAATATTTGAACACTAAGAGATTGCTCTAAAAATCTGCTGGAAAATATGTTTTAAAGTGCGTCAACTAATGCAGCGGGTAGGCGTTTCTTGAATAGTTACGTATAACGTGAGGTCAAGCTCAGGGGGGGGAACAGTTGATCCGCCCCTTAATTTGGTCCTTTTTTGCATAATTACTCTGACTTCTCACAATTTTTAACTGACGTTACGCAGTCACAACGATTTATAAAAAATAAATAATGAGGTCGCTATCGCGACGATTTTTGTATCGGGTATTCGCACCCGAGGGCGAGATACTTTCTTTTGCTCCGCCAAAAGAAAGTATCCAAAGAAAAGGCGGCTCGATTGCCGCTGCTTCCTGCGCTCCTCGGTTTTGTCGGGGGTCGG
>Ga0209499_1001147_pt1 | contig 18880 bp, 21 predicted proteins | sample C_130208_EF_Meta_FD_187306 | JGI IMG/M metagenome (GOLD analysis project Ga0209499, IMG submission 187306) | Freshwater microbial communities from Lake Croche, Canada to study carbon cycling - C_130208_EF_MetaG (SPAdes) (version 2) | ecosystem: Environmental > Aquatic > Freshwater > Lake...
TAAAGTATTTTTTAAATTACTGGTTTGTTGGGTTTTATAAGCTTAACTTTTTCAAGATTTAGCGATTTAAAGAAGGTTTTTTGAAGATTTTATCAGTTTTGAAGGTGTTTTGAGGTTGTGGGACTTGTTTTGGACGCTGATTTTCGCCGTTTCACTTCGTGAAAACACAAATAAAAACGCATTTGTTTTCGATTAAGGAGATAGAAATCTTTTCGAAAAAGGAATTTTAATGTCAAAAACCAATGCCCTAGCCCCGATAGTAGTAGAAATCCTTTTTTAGTAAAAGACCGCCAAAGCGGGATTGTACTAAAAAAGATTGTAGCGGATAGCGGGAAATAGCTCCTGAAAAAAATCGGTACTATATATAATGTATAAACTTGTACTTATATATTGTATGTATTTTAGTAATGCGCTATATTTGCATTCACAAAATTTAAAACAATGATTAAGATTACTTTGCCCGATGGGTCAGTTAAAGAGTTTGCGCCAGGCGTAACTCCAATGGATGTTGCGATAAGCATTAGTGAGGGATTTGCAAGAAACGTGATTTCTGCTTCTTTTGGTGGTACAATTGTAGAAACCACAACTCCTTTGACGACGGATGGCAGTCTTATATTATATACGTGGAATGATGATGGTGGTAAAAAAGCTTTCTGGCATTCGACTTCGCACGTAATGGCTCAGGTTCTTGAGGAACTGTATCCTGGAATTAAATTAACTCTTGGACCAGCAATCTCCAATGGATTCTATTATGACGTAGATTTTGAAGATCAAAAGATAACAGATGCTGATTTCAAAAAGATTGAAGATCGCGTTTTAGCTATTTCTAGAGAGAAACACGAATTTAAATTGCGTCCAGTTTCTAAATCAGAAGCTCTTGAAACTTACAAAGACAATGTTTACAAAACCGAATTGATTTCGAATTTGGAAGACGGAACGATTACTTTTTGTGATCACTCTACTTTTACCGATTTGTGTCGCGGTGGACATATTCCGAATACAGGAATCATCAAAGCAATGAAAATCATGAGCGTTGCTGGTGCTTACTGGCGCGGTGATGAAAAGAACAAACAGCTTACACGTGTTTATGGGATTTCGTTTCCAAAACAAAAGGACTTGACAGAATACCTAGAATTATTAGAAGAGGCCAAGCGTCGCGACCACAGAAAACTAGGAAAAGAATTGGAATTGTTTGCTTTCTCAGCAAAAGTGGGTCAAGGTTTGCCTTTGTGGTTACCAAAAGGTGCTGCACTTCGTGATCGTTTGGAGCAATTTTTGAAGAAAGCTCAAAAGAAAGCGGGTTACGAGCAAGTAGTTACGCCACATATTGGACAAAAAGAATTATACGTGACTTCTGGTCATTATGCTAAATATGGTGCTGATAGTTTTCAACCTATAAACACTCCAGCTGAAGGCGAAGAGTTTTTATTGAAACCGATGAACTGCCCGCATCACTGCGAAATCTACAATGTAAGACCTTGGTCATACAAAGATTTACCAAAACGTTACGCTGAATTTGGAACGGTTTATCGTTACGAACAAAGTGGCGAATTGCACGGTTTAACTCGTGTTCGTGGGTTTACTCAGGATGATGCGCATATTTTTTGCACACCAGATCAATTGGATCAGGAATTCAAAAATGTAATTGACTTGGTTCTTTATGTATTTGGTTCGTTAGGTTTCGAAAACTTCACGGCTCAGATATCGTTACGTGACCAAGAAAACAGAGAAAAATACATTGGTTCAGATGAAAATTGGGAGAAAGCAGAAAATGCGATTATCAATGCCGCTGCCGATAAAGGATTAAAAACGGTTGTCGCTTATGGCGAAGCTGCTTTTTATGGCCCAAAGTTAGATTTCATGGTAAAAGACGCACTTGGAAGACAATGGCAATTAGGAACTATTCAGGTAGATTATAACTTGCCCGAGCGTTTCGAACTGACTTACAAAGGATCTGATGATCAACTGCATACACCAGTTATGATTCACAGAGCGCCTTTTGGATCAATGGAACGTTTTATAGCGATTTTGATCGAACATACTGCTGGAAAATTCCCTCTTTGGTTGATGCCAGAACAGGCTATAATATTATGTTTGAGTGAGAAATATGAAATATATGCGAAAAAAGTTTTAAATCTGCTAGAAAATCACGAAATTCGCGCCCTAATTGACAACAGAAACGAGACAATCGGGAAGAAAATTAGAGATGCCGAAATGCAAAAAACCCCGTTTATGCTGATTGTAGGCGAGGAAGAAGAGAGAAACGGAACCATATCTATACGTCGTCATGGGCAAGAAGGAAAAGGGAATGTTAGCGTTACAATTGAAGAATTTGCTGCAATTGTAAACGAAGAAATAAGCAAAACACTAAAAGTATTTACCGTTTAACTTAAATTATAAAGTCATAGCAATAAGAAGCAATAGAGGTTACCAGCCTCGAGTAGAAAAAAAAGATGCCCATAGGATAAATAATCTTATACGTGGTGTGCAAGAAGTAAGACTTGTAGGTGATAATATTGAACCTGGAGTTTTTAAACTTTCTGAGGCCTTACGTTTAGCTGACGAATTTGAACTAGATTTAGTTGAGATTTCGCCAAACGCTGAGCCGCCAGTATGTAAAATCATGGACTATAAAAAGTTCGTTTACATGCAAAAGAAACGTGAAAAAGAACTTAAAGCAAAATCTACTCAAATTGTAGTGAAAGAGATTCGTTTTGGTCCTCAAACCGATGAGCACGATTATGAGTTTAAAAGAAAGAATGCTGAAAAATTCTTGAAAGAGGGATCTAAATTGAAAGCATTCGTTTTCTTTAAAGGACGTTCGATCATATATAAAGATCAAGGTCAAATCTTATTATTAAGATTAGCTACAGATCTTGAAGAATTTGGAAAAGTAGAAGCCATGCCCGTTCTTGAAGGAAAGAGAATGATTATGTTTATTGCTCCGAAGAAAAAAAAATAAATACGTCGTAAAGTCGTAATGTCCTAAAGTCTTAACGTTAGACTTTATGACTTTTGACTTTAAGACAAGACGATAAGTAAGTAAGAATAAATTAAAACACTAGGAAAAAATGCCTAAAATGAAAACCAAATCTAGCGCCAAGAAACGATTTAAAGTTACTGGTTCTGGAAAGATTAAAAGAAAGCACGCTTTTAAAAGTCACATCTTGACTAAAAAATCTAAAAAACGTAAATTAGCTTTGACACACTCAGCGTTAGTTCACAAAACAGATATGAAAAGCATCAAACAACAATTAAGAATTCTTTAAGACTTCTTTAGGTTAAAACAATTTAAAATAACCTTGGAGTTTGGCCTTTAAGTTCCCTTGATTAAATTCGGGACGCCAGCTACAAAAAAAAAGTAAAAATTATGCCAAGATCGGTAAATTCAGTTGCTAAAAGAGCAAGAAGAAAAAAAATAATGAAGCAAGCCAAAGGTTTCTTTGGTCGTCGTAAAAACGTTTGGACAGTTGCTAAAAATGCGGTAGAGAAAGCAATGTGCTACGCTTACCGTGATAGAAAAGTGAACAAAAGAAATTTCCGTGCTTTATGGATTCAACGTATCAACGCTGGAGCTAGATTAGAAGGAATGTCTTATTCACAACTAATGGGTAAAATCAAAAAGCATAACATCGAATTGAATCGTAAAGTTCTTGCCGATTTAGCTATGAATCACCCAGTAGCTTTCAAAGCAATACTTAATAAAGTAAAATAAACGTTTTATCAACTCAATTTAAGATTACTTACTTATATAGAAACCCAGTCGAAAGATTGGGTTTTTTTATACGCCATTGTCTTTCTATTACCAAGAATCTTTAAAAAAAAATTGTCTGTAATTTTGGAAGATCACAATTTAAATAATATAAATAAAGATCTGCGAATATCAGTTAAAGTAACTGCAAAGCAAATAGAAAAACACTCTAATTCACTTTTTTATAACTCCAAACAGCAATTCCATTCAAGGCAAAAGCATAGAAAACAATTATGAAAAACGGTCTTGAAATATCCGAAAACGTAGCACCTTTCAGCATTACCATTCTGATAATTTCTACAAAATATCGAATAGGATTTAGCAAAGTTAAATTTTGTGCCCAAACGGGCATACTTTCAATTGGCGTGAATAATCCGCTCATCAAGATGAAAACTACCGAGAAAAACCAAGCTATAAACATTGCTTGTTGCTGCGTGTCGGAATGGTTGGAAATGATTAATCCAATACCAAGAATTACCAATAAATATATGGCAGTAAAGAAATAAATCAAGCCAATATTTCCTAATATAGGAACGCTGAAAACGACTTTGGCAATGATTAAACCCACTGTCAAAATCACTAATCCCAAAACCCAAAACGGAAATAATTTCCCAATAATGAATTGGTATTTCTTGATGGGCGTCACATTGATTTGTTCTAAAGTGCCTATTTCCTTTTCGCGAACTACATTCATAGACGATAGAAAAAGCGTGAGCATAGTAACCAATAAAACCAAAATCCCAGGAACCATAAAGGTTTTATAATTCAGTGTATTGTTGTACCAAAAGGAAGGAATCGTAACAATATTAATCGGTCTCACATAATCGGCTTCGTTGTATTGATACAATTGCGTTTGGATTTTTTGGTTAAACCCATTTATGATTTGCGAAATATAAACGTTCTCCACTCCTGCCGCTGCTCCGTCAATGGCATTGATACTTACGGATAAATTGGTTCCGTTTTCCTTGATTAAATCTCTTTCGAAATGATTTGGTATTTCGAGAATAACATCGACTTTGCCAGTTTGCATTTGAAAATCAGCTTCGTTTTTAGAAGAAAAACTATTGATGATATTGAAATAATTAGACGCTTGAAATTTCGAAATCAATTCTCTAGAAGCCACAGAATGGTCGTTATCGATATAGGAAAACTTGATGTTTTTGATTTCAAAACTGGCGGCATTCGACAAAATTAGCAATTGCAATAAAGGCAAAACAAATATAATAGGAAGCATTGCTTTATTTCTAAAGATTTGGCGGAATTCCTTTTGGACGATGAAGAGTATTGTTTTCATAATTAATTAGCCACGAAGGCACTAAGTCTCAAAGTTTTTTTAATTTTTAATTCTAGATTTTTAATTTAAAGTTTTACTCTAATCTGATTTTATATTTTTTGATGCTTATGGCGATGAAAAAAACCGTCATTCCTACAAGAATTAAAGTCTCTTTCCAGATTACATTTAGCGTTGCTCCCTTGAGTAATATGGCTTTGATGATGATGATGAACCACTTGGCGGGGATAATATTACTCATAATTTGCAAGGGCAGCGGCATACTAGAAATGGGGAAAATGAAGCCTGAAAGTATGATTACGGGCAGCATTAATCCCATTAAAGAGAGCATCATTGCGGTTTGTTGCGAATTGGAAACGGTCGAAATTAAGATGCCCAAAGAAAGTGCCGTGGTGATAAATAAAACGGTTTCGAAAGCCAATAGAAACAGGTTTCCTTCGACGGGCATTTTGAATACAAAAAAGCCTAAAAGTAGGATGATTGCAGCGTTGATTATGGACAAAAAGATGTATGGAAATACTTTTCCGATAATGACTTGAAACGGTTTTATAGGCGAAACTAAAAGGACTTCCATAGTGCCTAATTCTTTTTCGCGGGTGATGGAAATGGAAGTCATCATCGCAGAAACAAGCATCAAAATGATGGTCATAACTCCGGGAACAAAGGTGAAAACGCTTTTTAATTCGGGGTTGTAATAGAGCTGGGTTTGCGTTTGTATTTGGTGACTTGACGTGTTGTTTTTATTGATTTCTTGAGTGTAATTCAGCAAAATCGCGTTAACATAATTGGTGATCGTATTGGCAACATTTGGATCTGTAGCGTCTGTAATGACTTGTATTTTAGCTTGTTTTTGCGTTTGCATATTTTTGATAAAATCTTTTTCAAATACCAAAACGGCTTTTACTTTTCCTTTTTTGAAAACACTTTCAATTTGGTTTTCATTAGTTATCGCTTTATTGATTTTAAAATAGTTGGAAGCACTTATTTTATCAATAACTTTATGTGTTTCGGAATCCTGAGATTTATCCAAAATGGCAATATTTACATTGTTGATTTCGTTCGTAATGGCGAAACCAAACAACATAATTTGGGCAATTGGCATTCCAAAAAGGATGAACATAGTTCGTTTATCACGAAAAATGTGATAGAATTCTTTTGTTACAAAACCGATGAATCTTTTCATATTATTCTACGTTTCTAGCTAATTTCAAAAAAACGTCGTTCATGGACGCCACGTTATACTTTGCTTTCAAGTTTTTTGGTGTGTCGAGTGCTTCTATAACTCCTTCGACCATAATGGAAACACGGTCGCAATATTCGGCTTCGTCCATATAATGCGTGGTTACGAAAATAGTGGTTCCTTTGTTGGCTTCTGCATAAATCATTTCCCAAAATTGTCGTCTGGTTATTGGGTCAACTCCGCCTGTGGGTTCGTCCAAAAAGACGATTTTAGGCTCGTGCAGTAAGGCAACCGAAAAAGATAATTTCTGTTTCCAACCCAATGGTAACGAACCAACTAATTTATCAATTGCATCTTCAAGTCCTAATTCTGCGACTAATTGCGCTGTTTTTTCTTTGATTCTTGCTTTGGATAATCCATATATTCCACCAAAGAAAGTGATGTTTTCCTTGATCGTCAAATCATCATACATGGAGAATTTTTGACTCATATAACCAATGCTTCTCTTGACCATTTCGGTATTGGTTTTTACGTCAAATCCCGCTACCAATGCTTCACCAGAAGTAGGTTTTGAAATTCCAATTAGCATTTTCATAGCCGTAGTTTTTCCAGCACCGTTGGCACCCAAAAAACCAAAAATCTCTCCTTTATATACGTCAAAAGAAATACTATTAACAGCCGTAAAGCTGCCAAATTGCTTGGTTAAATTTTGTACTTCTATTATTTTTTCTTTGTTCATTTTATCATTGCGAGCTAGCGAAACAATCTTATTTTTCAACACAGATTTCTCAGATTATCACCGATTTTTAATTTTTAATTCAAAATTTTTAATTGATTACAAATCCATAAAAACATCTTCAATTGTTGGGTTTGAAACCCGAATTTCGATTTCTGTATGTTGCTGTTGTTCCAGATAATTTTGTAAATCCATTGGATTGAAATTATCATTTTCATCAATATAATGAATGTATTCTCCAAAGGCAAAAACGCTGTATTGACTTGGATAATTTTTTAAATCCTGAATCAATTGGTGCGTATTTTTTGCTTTTATATCGTAAATTATTTTCTTGTAATCCTTGATAATAGTTGCTGGTTTGTCTATTTTTAAAATGGATCCTTTTTGAATTAAAGCAATCCGATCGCACAAAGCCGCCTCGTCCATATAAGGCGTAGAAACTAAAATTGTAATTCCTTTTTCCTGTAATCGCTTGAGCATTATCCAAAATTCTTTTCGAGAAACGGGGTCAACTCCTGTGGTGGGTTCATCCAGAAATAAAACGGTTGGTTTGTGAATCAAAGCGCAACATAAAGCCAATTTCTGTTTCATTCCGCCCGAAAGCGCTCCTGCCCTTCTTGTTTTGAAAGGCTCAATTTGAATGTAAATATCTTTGATTAAATTATAATTTTCTTCAATTGTAGTTCCAAAAATGGTTGCGAAAAAATTTAAGTTTTCTTCCACAGTCAAATCTTGATACAAAGAAAACTTCCCAGGCATGTAGCCCACTGAATTCCGAATGGCTTTATAATCCAAAACAACATCAAAACCCGCAACAGTTGCCGAACCTTCATTGGCAAGCAAAAGCGTTGTGAGAATCCTAAAAATGGTAGTTTTCCCCGCTCCGTCAGGACCAATAAGTCCAAACAATTCACCTTCTTTTACTTCAAAAGAAATGGAATCAATGGCGCTGATTTTGTTGTAGGATTTTGATATGTTATGGACTTGAATGCTCATTATTAATTAATATAAAATTACTTTTATTTATTCTGATTTTTATTCATTCCCATTACTTGACCATTCTTATGATTTTGTTGAAAATGCTCCTCAAACCAAACGGGAGTTTCAATTTTATTTTCATAAATATAAGCCGCTATTTTTCTTAGATCTTCTTTTTTAAAAGCTTGTTTTGGCATGGCTTTAAATTTATTAACCGCACCAATCATCAAAGCATTCTCCGCTTTGGGATCACTTGCATAAGCAACTACTGCCTTTATAAAAGCCTCTTCGATATTATATTGCATCAAATACCTTTTTTTTACAGCAATCATAGGAGGCGCTATAATTTCGGCATGCGATTTTGTAATGACACTATGGCAAGCATAACAATTTTGTTGAAACAATCTTAATCCTTCCGAATTCTGAATAGCCGCTTTTACTTCAACCTTTTTATAGGTTGTTTTAGTTGTAATTTGTTTATTAAAACTTGAAAGAATTATAAAAAGCAATCCTATTATTATAAAATTTATTTTCATTTTTATAGTATTAAATTTTACCACATTTAACATTTGCACTACTTAAAATTGCATTATAATCCGCAACAGAAAGAAATTGAGGTGCATAATTCACTCCGTAATTAACAAGCTGACTTGTATAGGTTCGAATATGATTTTTTGAACCACAATCTAAATTATTATAAACATTTAACAAATCTATTTTTAAAGTGTTTCCTGTAAAATGATTTATATCATTAATATCCAAATCTTCTACTGTTGCTCCAACCTTTAATGCTTCAACAATTGAAATAGAAGCTTGAGCAGTTAAACTAGTATATAATTTTTGCAAATCTTGGTTTACGAAAACGCCATTTACTGTTGATGCAGGATCTGAAATCCCATATTTATTTAACAAACTCAAAACACTATTCATGTGTGTTTGTTCACTTTGAGAAATACTGTTAAAAATGTTAATTTGATATTTGTTATTAGAAAACAAATAAACATCTCTAGCCAATTTCTCTTCCTCCCTTAAAAATTTCAAATCATTAATTTCTGCTTGACTTAATGGAATTAAAGGTGCATTGCTGTTGTCATTTGAACAGTTGCTTAACATCACTGACGTTAAAATTGCAACAAATACTGTTTTTTTCATTGTTTAATTTTTAAGAATTTATTTTCTGTAAAACTATTTAAACAACTATCCAAACTGTGTAACAAATATCACTTAAGAGCCCGTGAACTATGGATTTAACAACGAATTAACTTCTAAAATTATTTAATCCACATTTCAGCTGGCATCCCTATTTTTAGGGTTCCATTATTTTTTACTTTCACTTTTACAGCATAAACTAGATTCACTCGTTCTTCCTTAGTTTGAATCACTTTTGGTGTAAATTCAGCCGATGAAGATATCCAAGAAATCGTTCCTGGAAAGGACTTCATCTCTTTTTCAGCATCAATTTTCACGGTTACATTTTGACCTACTTTTATTTTTGATAATTGGGTTTCGCTGATATAAACGCGCAAAGTCATTTCGGAAATATCAGCAATTTTATAAAGTGGTTTTCCAAAAGCAGTCACTTCATTTGGTTCCGCATATTTGACCAAAACCGTACCTTTTATCGGATTGATAATTTTACTTTTCTCGATTTGATCGTTTATTTTATCAATTTGAACATCGATCGATTTTACCTCGTTTAGAATTGGTGTATTTTGAGTTTCCACACTTTGTATTTGTTCCTGCAACACATTTACTTTCCCAATAATTTCATCTACTTGACGTTTAGTTGCAGCGTTTTCGGTAAACATATTTTGGATTCTATTTTTCTCAATCAAAGTAGTTTTGAGCTGTTCTTGCAAAACACTTCTTTGCGATACTACGTTTTTAGATTTTGAAAAAACTGTGCTTTTAGAAGCAATTAATTGTTGCTTATTGAAATACAATTGGGTCGTGTCAACCAAACCAACTTGAGATTTTGGTTCGAGAACAGCACCTTCTTCGAGTTTTAAATATTCGATATTTCCATTAGCTTGTGCCGAAATGGTAACTTCGGTAGCTTCAAAATTTCCGTAACCGTCGGCTTTGTCGTTGTTTTTGTTACAAGAAATTAGACTTGTTAGAATTAGGAATGTGATTATTTTTTTCATGTTATTTTTATTATTTTGAGTTTTAAATTCTAAATTTTAAATGATTCAAAAGAGTACAAAGCATTTAAAATTTAAAATTATTTATTAGTTTCCTTTTGTTACTTGATAATTCGCTTTCGCCAAAGCCAATTGAATTGCATGCAGCTTTTGATTGGTTTTTGATTCGTATAAATTCGTCAATTCTACCAAATATTCTGATGAAGTAATTACTCCGTTTTTTAATTGCGCATCAGCCGATTTTACAACATATTCGCGTAAATCTATAATGTCCAAATCTGTTTTTAAGACACTTTCTGTTTTACTAATTTCGTTTTCCATTTCTTGCAATTGCAAGTTGTTATTCAGCAAAAACGTTTCTTTTTCTGTTGAAATAATGGCGGAAGATATCGAAAGTGCTTGTTTCTCCGTTTTGGATTTATTCCAATCAAATACATTCCAATTGGCTTTTAAACCCACCATATAAAAGGTTTGAAACGAATTATCCAACATATTCAAACCTGGATTTCCATAACCAGCCTGACCAAAAGCATTTATTTTTGGTAAATTATTTTTAGAAATCACCTCTTTTGAAACTTCAATTTGTTCGTTTTGCAAATCGAATAATTTCAATTCTGGACGAGTTGTAGCTTTTGAATTTTCATTAAGAAAAATAGGTTCCTCTAAAATTGTGTTTTCATCAAAAGAAGAAAAAGTGAGTGTCGCTAAATTTTCTAAAAATCGTTTTTTATCGAATTGAATTTCAATAAGTTGTTGTTTAATTTTTAAATTTTCCGCTTCTAAAACTTTCTCCGATGCAGGAAGAATAGCACCAAATTTAACTCCCGATTTCACTTCTTTAATTTTGGTATTTAATTGATCTTGCTTTAAAAGTAAAATCGACTTTCGTTCCTGAACCAACAAAACCGAAAAATACAACTGATTGATTTTGGTTTTAATTTGGTACAAATTCACGGCAACTTGCTGTTGTTGCGTTTTGGTTTGCGATTCTTTAAGTTTGGAATTGACATCAATCAATCCGCCGTTGTACAACAATTGATTGATATCCAAAGTCGCTCGATATTGATCTTTATTCAATGGCGTTACATTTGGCAAAGGAATTGGCAAACCCGTAACCGCTGATTGAAAAGTTGCTTGTGCATTCAAATCAATTTTAGGAAGTTTTCCTTTGTTAAGCGATTCGATTTCAAATACTGATTTTTGTTGCAATAATTCCGTTTGTTTGGCCAAAGGATAATTTTTATTGACTAAATCATAGCAATTTTCCAATGACAAAGTTTGCTGCGCATTGGAAAATGAAACGACTGACAAAAAAGCAATTTTAATATAATTTTTCATTGTTTTTATTTTTTACCACAAATTTTATCTTCAATGTATTTTAAATTAATTTGCGAATTTGCGGTGTTAAAACTTTATTTTTTTATCGAATTAATTATTTGTTCGGCAATCGTAGTTTTTCTTTCTTCCATCATTTGATTAAATTCTACATCCGAAATTTGAATTATTCCTTTTACCATCATTTTGGCTGCAAACGGAAAAACAGTCATCGAAAATATATCCAGCAAAAGTTGTTTTGGATGAATCGGTTTTATGATTCCATCCGCAATTTCTTTTTCTATTTGAGCAATCAAAACAGCAGGATTCGGTCTGTTTTCATTGTTCAAAAATGCCATTACAAACTCAGGATTATTATTCATTTCCTGAATTACGAATTGTGGCAAATACGGATTGAGAACCACAAACGAAATATAACTATGGGTAAATTTAGTTATTTTATCAAAAACAGAATCTTCCGAATTAAAAATTTCGTTGATTTGTGGCGCCAACTGACCAAAAGCAATACTAAAAACCGCTTTGAAAAGCAATTCTTTACTTTTGAAACAATAATGCAACATCGCTTTGTTTATCCCCGCTTCATCCGCTATTTCCTGCATACGCGCACCTGCAAACCCTTTCTTTTGGAATACAATTCGAGCAGCATTAAATATTTTTTCTTCGGTTGTCATTTTAAACTAACTGTTTGGTTTAACCATTTGGTTAACAAAGGTAAATAAAAAAAGTATTCCGAAATGAAATACTTTTAAAATTTAATTAAATAATCTTGGTAATTTTATATTTCTCATCATAGGAAACAATTTCTTGAAGTAGATCTAAAGGAATTTCGTTTGTACTTACAATCAAAACCTCAGCAAAATTAGAACTCATGCTCACATTTTTAACCCCTTCAATTTCCATAAATTTATTCGAAACTGTGCTCATACAGCCACTACAAGTAATGCCTTCAAAAGCATATAAATTCACAAGCACTTTTGTGTTCTTTTGAAAATCTATTACTAATTCCGAATTCGTTCGTTTCTCAATTGAGTTTTGACATAATTCTAGTTTTACAAGATCAAAAGCCGCAGCAAAGAGTTGCTCATATTCTGCCTTATTCCCTCCAAATGGCGGACTTACATCAAAATCCCTATTGAATAATACCCCTTTAATTTTTCCGTTATCCGATAAAAGTTGGTGCATTTTCCAAACATATTTTTGACGCATTGTTGGTGACAACGCACAGAAAAACGTTTGTTCAATAATCAAATCATATTTTCCTTCCAATTCGAAGAAATCACCTAAAATGACTTTAATATTTTCATTATCTGCAAATTTTTCGCTAATTGCAGCGACCAATGTTGGTGCAATATCAATTACGGTAAAATTTGTAAATCCTTGTTTTAAAAGATATTCAGCTTCATACGAATTTCCACATCCTGGAATCAAAATACTACTATTTTTATTTTCTAAAGTATCAATAATTGTTTTTATTGGACCAGAAACAGATCCTATATCCCAACCTGTGGCTTTAACTTTATATTGAGTATCCCAATATTCTTGATTCAATGGGTTTTCGCAGGAAACCACACAACATTTTTCTTCTTCCAAAATTATTCTTTTTTACGTGTTGATATACCAAATGGTAAATATAAAGGACAAAAACTGATAAAACTCGTTAGCACAAAAACGGCTGCCAATGCTCCTAAAACTATTGCAACGTTACCTTCAATTGCTTTGGTATAATATAATACACCAACTAAAAACGCAAATAAAATACGAAATAATTTGTCTGTAGAACCCATGTTTTTTTTCATGATTTTTGAATTTATTTAGTTAAAATATTTAAAGTTTTTTGGATAAGTAATAAACATATTAAATAGCAAACCTCCCATTACAGCGCCATAAAGTGTTGAATTTAATGGTTTTGAAGTAATGGAACAGGTTCCAGAAGCACAACCCACATAAAAATAATATAGATATCCAGCAATTGCTCCAATAACAATTCCTATTACGTTAATTAAAATTGCTTTTTTAGTCATTAGTTGCTTTTTTCTACAATGGTTTTTATAATATCATCTTTGGTCAAAACCCCAGATTGTCGCCATAATTGTTTTCCACTTTGGTATAAAACCATGGTGGGAACCCCGCGAACTTGGTATTTTGATGCCAATTCCTGATTTTTATCTACATCAATTTTTATTATTGAAATCCGCTCTCCTAAAGTATCTTTAACTTCTTTCAAAATGGGAGCTAAGGTTTTGCAAGGCCCGCACCATGTAGCAAAAAAGTCAATTAATACCGGTTTATCAGAATTGATAATATTTTCGAAACTTTTAGTCATTTTTTCTATTTTTTAATGTTAAAATTAGATTTACCTATTCGAAATAATATTTATATTAACGTAGAAGGGCATACATAATTAGTAGTTTTTATTCCCGTCTTTTTTATAGCATCAAAGCCCCCTAAAACATTGACCACATTATGATATCCTCTAGATTTTAAAATGGAAGAAGCGATCATAGAACGGTATCCGCCAGCGCAATGCAAATAAAATTCTTCGTCTTTTGGAAATTCTGCAAAATGCTCATTAATAAAATCCAAAGGAGCTGATGGAACATCAACAATATGTTCTGCTGCATATTCTCCTGGTTTTCTAACATCAAAAACGGGCACTTTTTCGGGAATTAATTCTTCTAGATTTGTAGCCGAAACAACATTTACCGTATCGTATTCCATTCCTGAAGTTTTCCAAGCTTCAAATCCGCCTTTTAAATATCCTAAAGTAGCATCATAACCCACACGGGCTAATCGCAAAATTGTTTCCTCTTCCCTACCAATTGGTGTAACCAAAAGTAAAGGTTGCTTAACATCAACAATTAAAGTTCCAACCCAAGGTGCAAAAGCACCATCGATTCCAATAAAAATAGATTTCGGAATATGTCCTTTGGCAAAATCGTCTTGATGTCTTACGTCTAAAACTAATGCACCCGTTTCATTCGCTACAAATTCAAATGTTTTGGAATCATAGGCAACAGCGTCTTTTATAATATCCTCAACATTCTCGTATCCTTCTTTATTAAGTCTCACATTCATTGGAAAATAAGAAGGCGGTGGCAATAATCCATCCGTAACTTCTTGAACAAATTCCGCTTTTGTCATGTTTTCACGCAAAGCATAATTGATCTTTTTTTGTTCACCAATGGTACCAACGGTTTCCTTACTTAAATTTTTTCCACAAGCACTTCCCGCACCATGAGCGGGATAAACAATTGTATCGTCGGCCAAAGTCATTACTTTGTTTCGTAAACTATCGAATAAAACTTCTGCCAATTGCTCTTGTGTCATATCAGCCGCTTTTTGAGCTAAATCAGGTCTTCCCACATCTCCAAGAAATAAAGTGTCACCACTAAAAATAGCATAGTCTTTTCCATTCTTATCCTTTAAAAGATAACAAGAACTTTCCATTGTATGTCCCGGGGTGTGCAATAAAGTAATTGTAATTTCTCCTAACTGAAAAACCTCGTTATCTTTAGCTACATGTGCTTGAAAACTTGGATTTGCATTAGGTCCAAATACAATTGGTGCCCCTGTTTTTTCGGCTAAAGTTACGTGACCACTAACAAAATCAGCATGAAAATGCGTTTCGAAAATGTATTTTATTTTTGAATTATTCAGATTGGCTTTATCAATATAAGGCTGCACTTCACGCAAAGGATCAATAATGGCAACTTCGCCATTACTCTCGATATAATAAGCTCCTTGAGCCAAACAACCAGTATAAATTTGTTCTATTTTCATTAAATAATCGAATTTCAATATAAATTTATTTATTTTTTATTTTTCAAATGAGGCATTAAAAGCTGCAATTTGAGAAAGTATTAAGACAGAAAAGTTTCTCTAATTATAATATAAATACCCATGGCAAGCACAAACCATCCAAAACCTGTTTTGAGTTTTTCATCCGCTACTTTTCTAGATATAAAGTTACCAATAAAAATTCCAATAACAGAAGCTAACGTAAAGATTTCCAACAACTTCCAATCAATTACTTGATCACTCATTATATCTCCAACAAATCCAATTAGCGATTGCGAAGCTACTATAAAAAGTGAGGTTCCCACTGCCATTTTCATGGGTGTTTTTGCAAAAAACAATAAAGTGGGAACAATCAAAAACCCTCCTCCTGCTCCAACAAATCCTGAAACAAGTCCAATAAGAATTCCCAGTGCAACTATTTTATAATAATTAAGTTTTTCGTCATTAGTAATAAAAACTGCTTTCAAGGGTTTAATCATTCGAACCGAGGCAAAAATCATCACAAAGGCAAAAACGATCATGATTAGAACGGATTTGGTCAAAGTGAAACTTTCGGTCGAAAAAATTATATTTGGGATTTTTGGAACTAAGATTTTGCGAGTGATAAAAACTGTAATTATAGCAGGAATTCCAAACAAAACAACCTTTTTAAAATCGACTAATTTTTGGTTCGCTTTATGAATTCCTCCAACTAATGAGGTTGCACCAATTACAAATAAGGAATAAGCTGTTGCCAAAGTAGGTTCAATTCCCATAACATAAACTAGAATAGGCACCGAAAGTATCGATCCGCCACTGCCTAACATGCCAAGGGTCATGCCTACAAAAACGGCTAAAATGTATCCTATTATTTGAGGTGTTTCCATCTGATTCTATTTTTCGATACAAAATTGAATATTTTTGGAAACAATTTTTGTAACAAATGTTACTTCTATCCTAACATTATGATTGAGGATCTATTCAAAGTGATTTTTCCTTTGTTTTCCAATGCTTTTAACAATCTTGAAACCACAACTCTGGACGTATGCAAATCGTAAGCAATCTCCTGATGGGTATTATGAATTTCTCTCGAATTATTTATTTTAGATTTATCATGAAGATAATTCAACAATCGCTCATCCATATTCATAAACGCCAGATTATCAATGGCCGATAACATCTCTTTCAACCTATTATTATAACTATTGAAAACATAGTTTCTCCAGCTTTTATATTTACCCAACCATTCTTCCATTTTCATGACTGGAATCATGATCACAATTCCGTTCGTTTCTGCCACAGCCCTAATTTCACTTTTGGATTCACCCATGCAACAAGCCATTGTCATAGCGCAGGTATCTCCTTTTTCGATAAAATACAACAGCAATTCCCCTTCGTCAAAATCCTCCCGAAGAATCTTTATGGCGCCTTTAATTAACAAAGGCATTTTCCGAATAGCATCGCCAAAATCAATAAGAACATCTCCTTCCTTAAAATCTCGTAATAAAGAAACCTCTGCAATTTCTTCAATTAATTTATCTTCAAATGTGGATCCGTAAGTCAGTTTGAGTAAATCTTTCATTCTTGTTTTGACATTTTTATTCTCGGTAAATTTCGCAAAAAAAATTCACTTTAAGTACAAAACAAAAATACTTTCACAATTATAATAGTACAGAAGTTTATAATTCCGATGGATATTACATTACAAAATAATTTATGAATTATGCTACCCCTTTAATTGGGCTATATGTAACAAAAGCTACAAACGATGCTAATCTATTTTCAGAAATTTGATGCAAAATTAAAAACAAAATAATCAAAATGAAAATACTTATCATAGGAGGAGTTGCCGGTGGAGCTACTGCAGCAGCAAGATTAAGGAGATTAAGTGAAGAAAATGAAATTATAATTTTCGAAAAAGGAGAACACGTTAGTTTTGCAAACTGCGGTTTACCTTATCATATTGGTGGTGTAATTGTGGAGCGTTCCAAATTATTATTGCACACCCCCACTTCTTTAAGAACAAGATACAATTTAGATGTTCGTGTTTTTAATGAAGTTTTAAAAATAAACAAGGAAGAAAAAACAGTTGAAGTTCGAAATCTAATTACAAAAGAAACTTATACTGAAACCTACGATAAATTACTTCTTTCGCCGGGTGCGGAACCTTTTAGACCAAATATTCCTGGAATTAATTTGGATAAAATAATGACGCTCCGAAATGTTGCCGACATGGATCGCATCATTGCTAAAACCAAGGATTTGAAAAATATTGCCGTTGTAGGTGGCGGTTTCATTGGTTTAGAAGTTGCCGAAAATCTAGTTGACAAAGGACTCAACGTAACCGTAATCGAGTTAGGAAACCAGGTTATGGCTCCTGTAGATTATGAATTTGCAAAAATGGTGCAACATCATGCTGCAGAAAAAAACTTGAATATTCTTGTAAATATTGGGGTCGAAGCTTTTGAAGACAAAGGAAATGAGATTGAATTAAAACTAAATAATGGAGAATCCATTGTGTCTGATGCCGTAATTTTTGCCATTGGTGTAAAACCCGAAAATGGCTTGGCTAAAGCGGCAGGTCTTGATATAGGAGTTACTGGCGGAATTGCCGTAAACGAATTTATGCAAACTTCGGATGCCGATATTTATGCTGTTGGCGATGCCGTAGAAGTTTCGCATTTTATTAATAATGTAAAAGTATTAATTCCACTGGCTTGGCCAGCCAACCGTCAAGGGCGAATTGTAGCCGACAATATCACCAGAGGAAACAAAATTTCTTATAAAGGAACTTTAGGAACTTCGATTATAAAATTCTTCGATTTAACCGTGGGTGCCACAGGACTCAATGAAAAACTATTAAAACGCTATAACATTCCGTACCGAACCGTAACCGTAACCAGAGCCAATCACGCCAGTTATTATCCAGGAGCTACAAATATTGTATTGAAAATGAATTTTGCAGAAGACGGAACTATTTATGGTGTACAAGCTTTAGGGCAAGAAGGTGTTGACAAACGTATCGATGTTATTGCAACAGCGATAAAAGGAGGTTTAACTATTTATGATTTACAAGAAATTGAAATTGCTTATGCTCCACCCTACAATTCTGCCAAAGATCCGGTGAATATTTTAGGTTACGTTGCCGAAAATATGCTAAACGACGACGTACGCTTTATAAATTACAACCAATTAAACGATTATATTTCGACTGAAAATGCTGTTTTAATTGACGTAAGAACTAAAACAGAATACGATAATGGTGCCATTCCAAACGCCATAAATATGGATTTGGATACATTAAGAGAAAATCTAGATTTCTTTGACAAAAATACAAAATATGTAATTTATTGTCAGATTGGTTTAAGAGGTTATTTGGCACAACGAATATTGAGAAACAACAACATCAATTCTGTAAATCTAAATGGTGGTTATGGTCTTTGGAAACCCGTGAATAGTTAATTATTTTTTGGTTTAAAAGGTAAAAACCAAAAAAATTATAAATTACCAATTAGAATTATGCGTATTTACAAAAATAACATTCAATCCAAATTGAAGGCTAAGGCTATTGGCTTTTGCTAAATCATTATAAGCCAAAAGATTGTCTGCCAGAATATAAAAATTAACTTTACCAAAGGTACTTGATAATCCCAACCCAATATTAGAATAAGAATAGGTATCTAAAGTA
>Ga0209499_1001151_pt1 | contig 18837 bp, 18 predicted proteins | sample C_130208_EF_Meta_FD_187306 | JGI IMG/M metagenome (GOLD analysis project Ga0209499, IMG submission 187306) | Freshwater microbial communities from Lake Croche, Canada to study carbon cycling - C_130208_EF_MetaG (SPAdes) (version 2) | ecosystem: Environmental > Aquatic > Freshwater > Lake...
TGTGCTGAACCAATCCTACGTTTTCGAGAGTTTCTAAGTTGCGATAAACCGTCGAAAGATTGATTCCCGGATGTGTTTGACGAACTTTTTCAGCAACTTCTTCAGGTGTGGCATGGCCAAGTTCACGAACTGCAGCTAAAACTAATTCACGTTGCGGGGTTAAGCGCAAACCTTTATCTCGTAATTCATGTTGTTCAGCCATAAGCCAATTCTACTTAAATTTCTACAACTAAATCGACTGGAGTTCCTTTAGCAGCAATGACTTTGCGTTCTACGCGCACTCCTGAGGCCAGGATTACTAAGGTCCAGGCGCCAGGAGCGGCGAAGAATCGAAATTGCCCGTCTGCGTTAGTTGGAACTTCTGCGGTGAACTCACCAGTTGAATCCAATAATCGAACATATGCGTTACCAACGGGAGCACCATTTGGAACTCCATCGCCTTCCCCGTCCCTGAGAATGACACCTTGAATTAAGGTTTGCGTTGATAAATCAATGCCGGAAATATCTGGACCACCTGGAGTTGCGCCGCAAGTTCGCATTAAGCGCCTATCGCAACCGGAACGCCAACTAATGAACCGTATTCAGTCCATGATCCGTCGTAGTTCTTTACATTTGAAAGACCAAGTAATTCGTGAAGCACAAACCATGAAAATGCGGAACGCTCGCCAATACGGCAATAAGCGATTGTGTCTTTTGCTAAATCAACACCAGCACCAACATAGAGTTCCTTTAATTCAGGATCTGATTTAAAAGTACCATCTTCATTGGCAGCTTTTGACCAGGGAATATTTTTTGCCGTTGGAATATGTCCTTTTATCTGACCACTCTCTTGAGGCAAATGCGCCGGTGCCGCTAGCTCGCCGCTGAATTCGGCAGGCGAGCGAACATCTACGATATTTAACTTACCAATTGCTGCAATAACTTCATCGCGGTACGCACGAATTGAGTTATCACGCTCTTTAGCCTTATAAATAGTAGCTGTGCGGGTGGGCACAGTTGTTACAAACGGACGAGCATCTAGCTCCCAGCGCTTGCGACCACCATCTAACAATCGGACATCGGCATGGCCGTAAATTTTAAAGTACCAGAAAGCATAGGTAGCAAACCAATTGTTATTACCACCATAAAGAACAACAGTGGCGTCAGTTGCAATTCCATTCTTGGAAAGAAGAGCTTCGAACTTTTCTTTCGAAATTAGATCGCGAATCAAGCCATCTTGTAAATCATCGCGCCAATGAAAAGTAATTGCTCCTTCAATATGGCCTTGTTCATATAGCGAAGTATCTTCATCTACTTCGACTAGAACTACTGCTGGATTATTGAGGTTTTGAGCGACCCAATCAGCACTTACGAGTGAGGTTTCACGTGACATAAAGATATTTTCCTTTTCTATTAAATTGATAAATGAGGTTTGAGGTGAAGTTTGAAATTTAGCGGCGGGCGCGTAGAAGCAGTAAATAAACTTCGCAGCCTAAGCAGTAATTAAAAGCTGCATTTAAGAAAGCTGCAGCGAGAGCAAATCCAGTTGCGACAGTGAAGAGCATGGTGACACCAGCTAACAGACCAGCAAATGCAGTTACTGTGAATAAGAATCCAACTGCTTGGGCAAATTTAGGTGGTCGTACATCTTCAGGTTCGAAATCACTTTTTAGTCGGGGTTTGATTACGCTCTTAAAGAAAAATGCATACGGAGTGAATTGTGGGCCTTTAGTAGCACCAATTAGAAACACCACTAACTGAAAAGTGATCAAAGGTAATGATTGAGTCGTTAGCGCAGCTGCTAATACAAAAACTGTTATCGCTGCTGAGAAACGAGGACCGCGCGCATCAATTACTACTGAGATATCTTTTTTCTCTATAGTTGTCATTTGCTTCCTACTTTTCTTGGTTGTGGGTTACTAAAACTGGAATACTTCAAGTTTTAGTTACTACACAACGAGACAGCTAAACGTCCGTAATCAAGTACGCGACGCTTGGTGAAAAAGCTATCTAAGGCGAAAGACATGTCATAAGAATAAAGAGCGCAAGCAAGAAAGCCTAATTGCGAGTTACTTGCAGGTGTTACTTTATCGCGGCAAGTGCGGCAAAGACTTGGTCACGCTTAGGGGCACCTACTGCGCGCCCAACTTCAACGCCAGAACTGTTGAGAATTAGCGTGGTTGGGGTAGAGCGAATATCTAACTTACGCACTAATTCCAGATTTGTTTCAGCATCTATTTCAACATGACGCACATCGTTTAAGCCGGCGACTACGTTTTCGAGCAGAGTACGGGTTGCGCGACAAGGTGTGCAAAAGGCTGACGAAAATTGCACCAAGGTCGCTCTTGATCCGAGATCCCCACCGATTATCGATGCTGTTAAACCCTTGCCAGAGATGGCTTTGGCTTGAATTTTGCCCCGAGACTTTTGATACCAGAGGCCGTAAGCAGTAGCGGCTCCTAGCACGATAAGAATTGGTAGGAAAGATTTCACGAGAGTAGTCTGTGCCACTTAACACCTAGAACGCAACTGGGAGCAGGTGAGCGCAGATGGCAAGAGTGTTGCTACTTACAAACACTCTAGGCGCGAGCGCTGAAGTTCTACCATCACTAGCATTGTTGCAACATCAAGTAAAAATTGTTCCAGCAGAAGCAAGTGTGCTAATTGATGTGCCTGAAGCAGACATTTTATTGTTAGATGCTCGTCGCGATATTCCAGCTGCTAAATATTTAGCGAAGTTACTTCATGCCACAGGTTCGGGTGCACCAGTTGTTGTTATAACAACTGAGGGTGGCCTGTCAGCTCTTAGTGCCGAATGGGGCATTGATGATGTAATTCTTGATACTGCTGGACCGGCTGAAGTTGAAGCGCGTATTCGAATTGCCATTGGCGCATACGCCACACAACTTGCCGAGAGCGATCCTGGTTCTGGCGAGATTAGAACTGGCGAAGTTTCAATTGATGAAAATAGTTATACCGCGCGCATTAAAGGTCGCGCATTAGATTTAACTTTTAAGGAATTTGAGCTGCTGAAATTTTTGGCCCAACATCCAGGTCGGGTATTTACTCGAGCCCAGTTGTTGCAAGAAATTTGGGGTTACGATTATTTCGGTGGTACTCGCACAGTCGATGTGCATATCAGGCGACTTCGTTCAAAACTTGGCCCAGAACACGAAGCAATCATCGGCACCGTACGAAATGTTGGATATCGCTTTACTGTAACTAGCGCCATGAAAGATGCTCAAGTAACTGAACGGATTTAGTTGTGCGCACTATTCTAAAATTGCATAGATCGCTTGTAGCTGAATTTCCAGAACCAATTACTGCTGCCGAGATAGCTACCTTCAGTACGGCTGATTCCGACGAATGGTTAGCGTTGAACAACCAGATTTTTATCACGCACCCAGATCAAGGCGATTGGGTTATGCAGGATTTAACTAATCGCATGAAAGAGAGTTGGTTTGATGCTGATGGCTTCTTTTTAGCCCGCGAGAAAGACGAAATAATTGGTTTTTGTTGGACGAAAATCCATCATGACCGGGTAAATGAAGGCGCAATCGGTGAGATTTATGTAATTGGCGTGAACCCAAGCGCCCATAGCGCAGGCCTGGGCAAAGCTTTAATGCTTACTGCGCTGCACTATTTCCAAAGTAAGCAGATCAAGGAATCAATGCTCTACGTTGATGCCGATAACCATGCTGCGCTTATTCTTTATAAGAAATTAGGCTTCAACTAATTCGGCACACATCTTTCGAAATGCGGCTGTATGGGCATCAACATTGGCACTCGTAGTATCAGGACACATCAAGGCCATATTGTGAAATGGCGTAATCAAAAAGCCATCGTTTAACATCCGTAAATGTAGGTACTGCTCTAATTCAAAATCGCCAGAATTATTTGCATCAGCACCTGTTACTGGTGCAACTTTGCCAAATATGTATTCCCCACGTGCGCCTAAGCGATTACAGCTCCAGGGCAAATCAAATTCGGCAATTGCGGCATCTACGCCATCAGACCAACGAGTACCAAGATCAATCATGCGATCAAAATTCTCTTTAGTAAGAACATGAGTGAGCGTTGCGCGCATCGCGGCAAGTGAAAGTGCATTTCCGGCCAGTGTTCCACCGATTCCCCCAGTATCAATAATTTCTAGCTCAACCATTTTTTTGATTGAATCAGCAATCACTTGAGTCATACCGAAAGTTCCAGTTGGAATTCCGCCACCAATTGCTTTACCTATAGTTAGAAAGTCTGGCTTTAATCCCCGGTCGGCAGTCATTCCGCCCGGACCAACTGAAATTGTGTGGGTTTCGTCGATAATTAAAATAGTTCCGTACTTCTTTGCGAGTTCTTGTACCGCTTCTAAATACCCAGCTTGAGGCAGAACAATTCCCACATTTGTCATCGCGGGTTCCATCAAAATCGCTGCAACATCGCTATGCGCTAAGGCTTTTTCCATACCAGCAATATCGTTGAATTCGACAACTCGAGTGGTTTGATCAAGTGCCACGGGTGCGCCAATATTTCCTTCGCGGGCTACGGTATTTCCATTTGTATTTAAAGTGGCAAAGGTTTCATCTACTGAACCGTGATAGCAGCGATCAATAACCACAATCTTTGAACGGCCAGTTAGTAGCCGGGAATAGCGAATTACATGGCGATTAGCGTCTGTGGCTGAAACAGTAAATTGCCAAAGCGGCAGGCCAAAGCGGTTAGCTAACTCAGCCGAGACTATTGCGGCATCGGCAGTTGGCAACATCGCAGTAATTCCTTTGCCGGCTTGCTCGCGAATCGCTGCAACTGTGGCATCTGGTGAATGGCCAGTCATAGAACCGGTATCGCCTAAACAAAAATCAATGTATGAATTGCCGTCAACATCAGTAAAGCGCGCACCTTTTGCTTGATCAATAAATACTGGGTAAGCACCTGGCCATTTAGCCATCCAGGACATCGGGACTCCACCCGGCATAGATTGCTTTGCCTTTTCAAATAACTCGCCACTTTTGGGATGTAACTTTAGAAAGCGCTCTTCTTCATGCGCAGTTAATTTGGCTAGATGGTGACGGTTAATCAATTGATATTCCTATTCCTTTTTTATTCTTCGGTAAATACAAATAGCGCTTCGATGTAGTGCTCACCAGTAATTCCTAGATTAACTGCATCAGGTGGCGCAGTTTGTGGTTCGATACAAACACCTTCAGCATCTTCGCTATAAACAACCCACCAAGGTGCATCGCACTCAATATCAATGCGAGCAACATCTTCCCAAATAATTGCTGGGGTTCCGATGATTCCAGTGAAAGCATCATCCCAAGGTTCTGGCGACGGTTTAACTAATTCACCAGTTGGCAGTCCATCTGAACCACGTTGCAACATTTGAGTTGCAGAAAAATCAATTACCGCACTACCACCACGATCTAAGTCGCGAGCAAACCATGGATGTAAACCTAACCAAGCTGGCAAGTCGCAATCACCTGGTTCATATTCAAGTGACCAGCGAATTGCATCATCTAGTACTTCAATTGTTTGTTCTAAAGTGGCGCCACCATAAGGTGCAGGTAAATGTAGTAACGAACGTCCAGGGCCAATTTCTTGCCAAGATGAAGTAAAGCCATAACCATGCAGCGCATTTGGTGGGTCAAAGATTTGCGGCAATTGGTGCTCTTGGCCATTGGCGCCAGTAATTAAGCCATCGCGCACGCGCCCAGCCCATGGCCCCATTCCATACCAGCCGTAATTTACGGGGGTGCCACGAAAAGGCAGCGTGAACTGCATATCTCGCCAAATTAGCGAAGCAATACGTGCTCCTTGATCTAAATCAATATTAATTTGGAATTCAGCATCATCAATAAATTGCATCTTAGTTCCGCTCGAGTGCTTCAGTTAGTTCGAATGCGCGAGGTGGTTGAGCCCCAGCACGAGAACAAGTAATCGCAGCTGCAACTGCAGCGCGATGTAAAACTTCACGCAATTTCGAACCCGTTAAGTTCAATATGCCTATCTGAGTAACTGCTTCGACAATTATTGCTCCCACAGTATCGCCAGCCCCAACAGTGTCTACAACTGCAATTCTTATGCCTGGAATCTCAACTACGCCATCGGTAGTGACGCCGACTAACCCGTTTGCGCCTCGTGTTATCACGACTAACTGCACACCTTTTTCTAGGCAAATTTTCGCAATTCCGATGGGATCTTCATTTGGATAAAGTGCAGCAATATCGTCTTCGCTGAATTTAACAACGCTGCTGATCTTGATCCATTTCTCAACTTCATCACGATACTTGATTAAATCAGGCATAACACTTGGCCTGATGTTTGGATCAAAAACTATTGGTGCAAACTCGCCTACTTTAACTGCCCAGTCATAAAGTACAGAGGCGCCTGGTTCGATGATCGTGACTAGCGTTCCGATTTGCAAAACTTCTGGCTTATATTTTTCCGGTTCAGGTAACCAAGAGTTATCAAAAGCAAATGTAGCAGTGTTGTTAATTAAAAATTCATAGCTCGCAGAACCATCGCTACTCAATGAAACAGTTGCTGTACAAGTTGGCAAATCACTTGTTAGTGCTAAATCTAAACCGACACCATCGCGGATTAATTCGGCACGTGCTGATTTTCCATAAGTATCAGTTGAAATTCCGTCAATGAACTGAACTTCGTGACCCAAGCGAGAAAGTGCTTTGGCAGTATTCGCTGGCCCGCCGCCAACAATTGCAATGCGTTCAGAGTCGCCTGGTAATAGGTCAATTAAGACCTCACCACAAACCCAAATGCTCACTGCTGTTCACCTTTTCGCGCTAAGAACTCGGCAATTACTTCAACTCCAAGCAAATGATCTTGAACTTGAGGCAAGCCACTTATAAGTAATACTCCTACTAATCCTAATCCGTTCACATTAAGTGGCAATCCACCACCATGTATTGCATGTAACTCTTCAGATAAATCGTTCTTTAAATACCAATCAAAACCATTTTCTTCAGCAAATACCCGTTCACGCATTGTTGAGTTACCAGTTGCATGAACTACACGAGCTTTACGAGCAATCCAATTATCATTTTCGGGTTTTGTGCCAGGCAGTGCGACATGAAATACCGGCCATTTTCCTAATTGCACTTCAATCGTGATAGCTAAACCACGATCACGCCCTAATTGATGTGCGATCTCGCCAATTTCAATCGCTTCACTTTGCGATAGAGATGGCAGCAATAATGTGTCTGCTTCTAATTGCAGACCCGCGCTAGTAAATCCACCTGTGGTATCGACCATGACCTAATTATGCGGTGGCTGGCCCAATGCTCCAAGCGACGTTCTCATGGCGATCAATGACCCAGGCTGAATAATCCGTTAACTCTGGAGTTGCGAACCAAACTCCACCATCTCGACCTGCAACCATAAGAGCAGTTGCTAGCGCATCAGCGATTGCGCCATTTGGACCAATTACGGTTGCCGATTTAGCACCAATTGCAATCATGCCAGTGTGTGGATCATTGATATGTGCTCCGCGCTCATAAGTACCGCTAGTGGCAATCGCACCATCAATAATTTCAAAAGTTTGCAATATTTCAAGCCGATTATCTGGATTAACCACCCCAATTGACCAAGGTTGCTCAGGTGTAAATCCACCACGAAGCGCTAAATCACCGGCCGCGTTAACTTGAACATGATCTGCGCCTGCTGAAGTCAAAATTACAGCACATCTATCAGCTGCCCACCCTTTTATGAGTCCAGATGGATCAAAGCCACCAGCGACAGCCCACGGATCAAATGCTCCTTGAGTTAATTCTTTTACGAACGCGCATAAGTTCCAGACTTCAATAACTTCTGGTGAGCATTTCTCAATTTCAATCTCACCTCTGCGCAATTGTGAAATTATTGAACTTTCTTTATAGGTAGAAAAGAGTTGATCTACCTCGTGAACATATTGATTTACCTTAGTTATAGCCGGCTCTATATCAACTTCACTTGTGACGTCGATAAATACAACAGTCCCCCAAACTTCAATCTCATGTTGAGTGCGCATTAGATTTTAAAGACCAGCTTTAGCCATTGCGCCTTGTAGAGATTTGCGCCACCCGTAAGTTGTGTAACTAGCACCTGACGCGCCTTGAATATTTGTTGATTGCGCTGCCAAAGTTTCTTGAGTCAAAATGGGAATTGCATAACTTGAATATCGATCACTGCGACCAGTTGGAGATTGAAGCGCACGAGCATCACTGATTTTTCCATTAGTAACTTTGATCTCAACCTGCACCATCCCATAACTCACATCTACTGCGGGCCCAGTAAAAGTTCCGTTAGCAGATTTAGTAGTTGGCACAGGAGCAGGTGTTGCATTTTTAGTTGGTTTAGTAGAACCTGTCTTTGGTGGCGAGGACGTCGTGTTTGTAGAAGCACCCGCTGCTGGTGAATTGCTCGCACTAGAAGTTAGCCCTAGATCAGAATTACCAAGTTGTGGTGGCGTAATCGAGAGCACGGCTCCGAGACTGCCGACGGTACCAACTGTAATTAATAAAAATCTTTTCATTTTTCCTACAATCCGGCCTTCGCCATCGCGCTTTGTAGCGATTTGCGCCACCCGTAAGTTGTATAACTGGCACCTGATGCGCCCTGAATGGTGGTTGATTGCGCAGCCAATGTTTGCTCCCTCAATAGCGGGATTGCGTAGGTTGAATACCGATCACTTCTGCCACTTGGAGACTGCAACGCACGCGCATCGGTTATTTTTCCGTTAACAACTGTGATTTCGACTTGTACATACCCATAATTAACATTTATCGAAGGACCCGTGAAAGTTCCACTTGCTGGCACAGCTACTGGTTTTGGTGTCGGAGTCGCCGTTTTAGTTGAAGTTGGTGTCGGAGTCGCCGTTTTAGTTGGAGTTGGCGTCGGAGTTGGCGTCGGAGTTGGCGTCGGAGTTGGCGTCGGAGTTGGCGTTGAAATTTCAGTTTTAGTAGGAGTCTGCGACGGAACGGGTATTGATGTTGTGCTCTGAGTTGGCTTGGCTGATGCGCTTTTAGATGGTTTTAGGGATTTTGTTGCGCTAGGTGTTGGCACCACTTGAGTTGGTGTTGCAGAAGAAGTCGTAATCGCTGGTGTCGGTATTGTTTGATTCACTACAGGTGGCTGGGTTGCGGAATCTGTTGCCGGCAGAGTTCCTAAATCCATTCCGAGTCCGAGTTCAGACGCACCGAGTTGAGGTGGCGTAATTGAAAGCACGGCTCCTAGGCCGGTGACTGTGCCGGCTGCAATTAGTAGAAATCTTTTCATCTCATGACCTCAACTTATTCAGAGTGAAAAGCGAATGCTTCATCGTGGAATCGGTTCTTTGGTACACCTAAATCTTTTGCTGCCTCACGAACGGTTTCGACAAGCGGACCAGGACCACAAATATAAATATCGGAATCTGCAAACCTAGGAACTAGTGCTTTAAGGGTTCGCGCATCCATTGGATGAATCTTTCGTGAACCCACTAAATAATGAACTCTGATGCTGCCTTCAGATTGAGCTGCTAAATAGTCCATTTCCTCGCGTAAAACTAAATCTTCTGAGCGGGAAGCACGGAAAATTACATCTAGCTGTACCCCTTCGCGGAATTCCTCCATCAAGGCCCGAATTGGCGTAATACCAACTCCGCCACCAATTAAGACAACATGTTTGCGAGAAGAACGGCCGGCAGTGAATGCCCCGTATGGACCTTCTAAAAATACGCGAGTTCCTTTTTTCAGATCTGCAAGTGAACGTGAATGATCACCTAAATCTTTAACAGTAATCCGTAAGTAGTGAGCGGTTGGTGCTGCCGAAAGTGAATAAGGGTGCGATACCAGTGCGTGACCTTTTGACATAAAACGCCATCCAAAGAATTGTCCGCCTTGAGCACCCAGTTTATCTAGATTGTTTCCGTGCATGATTACAGAAACCATGTTTTCACCTTCATTAATAATTTTCTCAACTTTTAAACCATGTCGGAAAGAACGGAAGGTTGGAATTGCAAATCGCCAATAGAGAATGCTAAACACCATTGATCCATATAAGAAAATCCAAAATCCCTTATTTAATGGATGTCCAATAAACATTGGGCCATTTAAAACTTGGTGCATGAATGAAAGTGCAATCGCAGCATAAGTAGAAACGTGAATAACCCACCATGCCTCGTAGCTCAACTTTGCGCGAGCTTTCTTATAAGAAGTTACACCGGCTGTGATCATAAAAATGAATCCAGCTAACGCCGCCCACATCCAATTAAATGTTGTTAGAATATTTATTAATTCGCTGGCGAGATTGACGTGAAACTGACCGGCATATCCAATAGTTACTAGCAGGACATGAATTCCAATTAAATAAAGTGACCAAGGTCCGAGTTTGCGATGCCACGTAACTAACCGGTCATGACCGACGCCACGTTCTACCCAAGGAATTCGTGAGACCAATAAAATTCCAAGTAAGGCAAAATAAGTTCCGATGAGCGCTGCAAATCTTGAAGTTGCTTGCAAGATCGAATAAAAAGATGCTAAATCTGACTTACGTAACGTTGTTAACTCGAGAGCTACGGTTAAACCAAGACCCAAACCAGTTAACAGGGCCGCCCAATCGGTTCCGGCTGCGCTGAACTTACGTTCTAAGATTCGATTCATGGATGTACTTAACCTGATCTTCCTGAGAATTTTCTGGATAGCGGGTGAGTGCTAGGCCTGATTATTTAGCACAGAAAAGCTCTAATTTAGGCGAAACCCCAGTTAACAAATAGCGATCTACCGCGGAATCTACACAGGTTGAGCCGCGCCCATGACCTGTATGGCCATCGCCATCAAGGGTGATCAAAACTGAGTTAACGAAGATTTTTGCTAACGCTTGAGCCCACTTGTAAGGGGTGGCTGGGTCTCTCGTGGTTCCCACAATCAATATTGGTTTTATCTTTAATTTGTTGATTTCGATTTTCTCGACATTACTTAAGTTTGGGAAGTATCGACAAGCTAATCCAGAATATGCCAGATAGGGACCAAATATTGGTGCTATCTCTGAAAACTTAACCGCTCCTTTTTTAAAGGCTGACACAGTTTCTGACTCATTATGATCAAGACAGTCGATTACCTGCAACGCATCGTTTTCATTGCTTAGGTAGCTTCCATTTTCTTGGCGGCCAGCATATTGATCTGCCAAAGTTAAGAAACTATCCCCGCTATCTAGTTTTACTTCTTTGAAAGCATCACGTAAAACTGGCCACCCAGATTCGCTGTCATATAAAGCTGAAGCAATACCAAGCACCACTAATCCTTCGGTAACTTCGCGCCCTGATTTACTTTCAAGTGGCTTGATTGCAGTTTCTGCCAGCAAATTGATTACTTGTTTTCGGGCATCTGGTAAATCGCCAGTTAAAGAACAAGTACTCCGCTGCAAACAATTATTTATAAAAGCATTAAGTGCCGATTCAAAGCCAACCGCCTGACCAAGCATGGCTTCACGATTATTACTATTTGGATCTACTGCGCCATCTAAAACAAATCGGCCTACATTTTCTGGAAATAGCTCAGCGTACAAAGTTCCAAGGTAGGTACCGTAAGACTTCCCTAAGAAATTTAGTTTTTTATCGTGCAGAGCTGAACGCAATATCTCAAGATCGCGCGCGCCATTCAGAGTGCTGTATTCAGTTAGATGTTTCGTATTTTTGGCACATTTTGAGAAATAATCACGTGCATCACTAACAAATAGCGCAAACTCAGCATCATTATCAGGCTTTGGATCTGCCGCAAAACTGGCGTCGGTTTCCGAATCACTTAAGCATTTAATTGCTGCGCTATCCCCAACTCCACGTGGATCAAAACCAACAATATCAAAACGTTCCAGAATCTCAGGGCTAACTATGTTCTCAGCGTTATAGGCGTAATCGACGCCTGAGGAACCAGGCCCGCCTGGGTTTACGACCAAAGAACCTATCCGACGTTCTTGATCTAGCGCTTGATAACGCAATAGGGCTAACGAAAATGCGCCGACTGACAAATCTGAATAGTCAATCGGGACTAATAAATTTGAGCATTGGTAATTTCCATAGCAATCTCGCCATTTTAGTTCTTGATTTTCATATTGGGCTAGTGAAGAAAGCGGTTTGGGTTCGGTTGCCGCACAACTAGTTAGAAATAGTAATGAAGCAAGTAATACTGCAATCTTTCTTTGAATCATACTTGAGCTAATTGGCACATGAGCGCCTCTAGCGTGAGCAGAGGAGCTGCGTTATGACTTAAATTAGTGCGGGCTGACATAATCGCATCAATTTTTGAAACTGTTTTAGCTGCTGGAATTCTTTCTGCCATCTTAGAAATATCTGATTCAAATTCTTGATTGATTAACGCACCTTTGGTTCCAGATTGAACAAACATTACATCTCGATACAGAGTTGCGATATCGACCAGAGCGCCATCAATTGAATCTCGAATCATTCGAGTAGTGCGTGACTTTTGCTCTTTCTCTAAATCCTTTATTGCTTTTGAGCCACCTGTAGCCATTCCACGCCCAGTTGCGCCTTTGCCCCAAGCTTCGGCTAATTCGGTACTCTCTTTCTCATCACGTGCACTAGCTGCAACTTCAGCTTCTTCAGTAGCTAAATTCAAGACAGTTTCGGCTGCTTTAAAAGCAGAAGCTACATCGTTAATCTGCATTGGTAATCGAACAATTGTGTTTCGACGATTTCGAATCGTTTCATCGCTAGCTAGATATCGAGCACGACCAATATGTCCTTGTGAAGCACGGGCTGCATAATCTGCCATTGCTGGCGATACGCCTTCGCGATTCATTAAAACCTCGGCCACATCTTTGGCACTGGGTGTTACTAGCTGTAGGTGGCGGCATCTTGATCGAATAGTTGGCAAAACATCGTGCAAAGTTGGTGCGCATAACAACCAAACTGTGCGATTTCCGGGCTCTTCAATCGCTTTAAGTAGCGCATTGGCTGCCGATTCAGTCAGGCGATCGGCATCTTCCATAACCACTACGCGCCACCCGCCCATCGCTGGTGCCCAGGCCACTCGAGTTAATAGTTCGCGAATCTCTTCGATCTTGATTGATAAACCTTCAGTGCGAATAATTTCCACGTCAGCATGCGTGCCAGCTTTCGCTGCACGGCAATCAACGCAGGTGCCACAGCCATCCTTACTACAAATCAGTGCGGAAGCAAAAGCAACTGCGGCAGATGATCGCCCACTTCCAGGCGGGCCAGTAAATAACCAAGCATGTGTCATCTCTTGTGACTCTTCACCGCTTCGAGCAGCAGCCACTGCACCTTCGAGGATTTTTACCAAATGGGCCTGACCGACCAATTGATCGTAAACCGACATAGCTACTTCTTCTTTACTGTTTTGCGCGCAGTATTTCGAGCTGTGTTTGCCGCGCGACGGATTGGTTTCATCAGCCGATTTCCATCAGCATCGCGAATATTTCGACGCAGCATCGCAATTTCGCCAACTCGCTGAACTATTTCAGCATGAATTTCAGTAATCTCTTTGCGGCCATCAATTACCAAATATCTCTCTGGGTCTAATAAAGCTAACTGTAAAAACTCTTGGCGAATTCGTTCATGAAATACCAGTGGTTCGGCTTCCAAACGATCTTTACTTTTTAATCGGCCGATCCCAATTTCAGCTGGTAGATCAATCACAATTGTAAGCGTCGGGAATAGCGATTCTGTGGCCCATCTCGAAATTCGAGCTACCTCGCCAGGAACCAAAATTCGACCCGCACCTTGATACGCAATTGAAGAATCAAAGTAGCGATCAGTGATAACAACTTCGCCTCGCTCGAGCGCTGGGCGAATTTTCGAGAACACATGATGAGCACGATCGGCTGCATATAAAAGAGCTTCAGCACGAGGTGAAATATCGCCAGTTGAATGATCAAGGAGTATGCGACGTAGATCAACACCCAGTTCGGTACCACCAGGCTCGCGACTTAATAGAACTTCTTCGCCTTCTTCTTCTAGCCATTCCTTTAATAATTTGCTTTGCGTTGACTTGCCACTGCCTTCGCCACCTTCAAACGCGATGAACACACCTTTAGTTTTTGCGCCAGTAATAGAACCTAGTTCACCTTTCAAGGCGTTCGCAATATCGCTCCAGATCGAAACGTTAGGGCGATCTTTCATCTGATGGTAAGAAATAACCCCAATTAGAATTCCAAATAAACCAGCAATTAGAAGTGTTATCGAAGCACCGTTATAAGCGACTTCAGTGTTGTGAACTTTAATTCGATGTTCGCCTATATACGCGGCAATTATTGGTGAAATTGCAAGTACTGCAACCAAAGTAACGCGAATCATTGATTGCATAAATGCAAATGTGCGCCCACGTACATCGTCATGAACTTCAAGACCAAGCATGGTAAAGCCAGTTACCCAGCAGATTCCAGCAAATGCACCCAAGATGACGACAATAAATACCGCCAAAGTTAAGTTTGGAATTGCCGCAAGAACAACCAAAAAGGTTCCAGCGATCGTTAGCGAAGCACCAAATAAACGTCGACGAGAGAATTGTGCAAATACTTTTGGGCCAAATGCGATTCCGATTGCTAAACCAGTAAATACGGCACCAAAGAGCACTCCGTAGGCCGCATCTCCACCACCAAGATCACCAACATATGTACGGGCTAAGCCAATAACTGCACCTGCGGCAATAAAAGCGCCGATCATGCCTACTACTAAACCGCGGATAATCTTTGAGCCACTAACAGCTTTATAGCCTTCGATCAGTGATTTTCCAACGCTGGAATCTGCTGTCTTCCCACTGCTCTTGCGTTTTGGAATTTCGCGAAGGTTATAAATAGTCCACGCACTAAATGCAAAACTCAAGGCATTTATGTAAAGAGCGATATCAACTGAGGTGCCCTTAAAACTTGGAAAGGCCGACGATATTGCGCTGCTAAAAAGCGAAAGGATTGAAAATAGACCCGCCGCGATCGGTGCAGTTCCATACGCAGCAAGAAGTGAAACTTGATTGGCACTTTCGAGTTTCTCTTTCGGTACTAAATTTGGAACGCTTGCATCTTTGGCTGGTGACCAGAAAAGCGTTACGCATTCAACTAAAATAGTTGCGGTATATAACCAAAAATAATTATTAACGATTGGGATTGAAATATAGAGAGCAAAACGAATTACATCGGCAATGACCATAAGTATTCGTCGATCTAGTCGGTCAGCAATCACACCTGCGATTGGTCCTAAGAAAACAGCGGGTAGTAAGCGCGCAATGAATACGCCAGCAATTGCAAAGTTAGCCTTGGCATAACTTCCACCTGATAATTGTTGAGCCAGAGCAGTGGTCGCCAGTAACCCGAGCCAATCGCCAAGTGATCCGAAAACCATCGCTTGCCAAAGTCGGCGAAAAGCCGGAATAGCTAAAACACTTCGAGTCTCATCTGGTGCCGGCGCGGCCGGTCTTGGAAGAGTGTTGCTCACGGCTCAATCGTAGTGGGCTTGGTTTTTGCTTTCCCAGTGGCTGCCTTCTTAGCAACTCGCTTGGTCGCCACTTTTTTAACGGTTTTTTTAGTCAAAGTTGGCGCTGATTTGGCTACTTTTTTGCGACTCTTCTTAGGGCGAGCGGCCCCGCCATTCTCGGCCTCCCAAGCTCGACGGCCAGCTAATAATTCAAGTCCGCGTTCAATAGTCATTGCTTCGACTGTGTCACCACGGCGCAGAGTCGCATTTGTTTCACCATCGGTTACATACATTCCAAAACGACCATCTTTAATGATTAAAGGTTTCTGAGTAGTCGGATCAATTCCCAATTCTTTCAAAGGTGGCTTAGCAACTCCGCGCCGGCGTTCCTTTGGTTTGGAATAAATCTCAAGTGCTTCATCTAGTGTGATTGAAAACAATTGATCTTCGGAAGTGAGTGTGCGCGAATCAGCGCCTGCTTTTAAGTAAGCACCGTAGCGACCATTTTGTACAGTGATGTCATCACCAGCGGCATTAGTTCCGAGGGTACGCGGCAAAGATAAAAGTTGTAGCGCATCTTCGTAAGTAATGGTATCAAGCGTCATGGTTGATAGAAGTGAAGCGGTTTTTGGTTTCGGATCATCTGCTTTTTTACGTTTCTTCTTGGCACCTTCTACAACTGGCTCTACTGGGAAAACTTGAGTGACATATGGACCAAAGCGACCGCTCTTAGCGATGATCGGCAGATTAGTTGCTGGGTCAATGCCTAGATCACGTTCACCTGACGGTGCCGCTAGTAATTCGATGGCTTTTGCTAAAGTTAATTCATCTGGTGCTAGTGATTCTGGAACGTTAGCGAGTTTGCGAGTTTCGCCCTCGCCCTCTTGTAGGTACGCACCATAACGGCCAACGCGAATTTCAATCTCAGGTGAAAGACGCATCGTGTTAACTTCACGTGCATCAATTGCACCTAAGTCAGCTGATAATTCATTTAAACCAGGTTCGCCATCGTGGCCATAGAAGAAATCACGTAACCAATCAACGCGCTTTGCTTCACCACTTGCGATCTTGTCGAGATCTTCTTCCATGCTGGCAGTAAATTCGTAATCAACTAATTTTGTGAAGTGTGTTTCGAGCAAACCAGTTACTGAAAAAGCTAGAAAAGTAGGTACTAAAGCTCGTCCGCGCTTTGAAACATAACCGCGGTCTTGAATAGTTGCAATGATTGAGGCAAATGTTGAAGGGCGGCCAATACCTAGCTCTTCCAGCTTCTTAACTAGCGTTGGTTCGGTATATCGAGCAGGCGGCTTGGTTTCATGCCCTTCGCAACTGTATTCCTCAACTTTTACGCTCTGCCCAACGTTCATTGCTGGCAAGCGCTTGTCTTCTGATTCTTCACCCTCTTTTTCGTCAGCTAAGTCATCATAAGCAGCTAAGAAACCAGGGAAAGTAATTACTGAACCATTAGCGCGGAAAATTGTTTCGCGGCTATCGCTAGTTTTCGCATCAAAGTCAACGCGCATCTGCATCTTTTTAGCGTCAGCCATTTGTGAGGCAACTGTGCGCTTCCAAATTAAGTCATACAAAGCAAATTCATCGCGCGAAAGTTCTGGTGCCAATTCACCTGGAGTTTTGAAACTTTCACCAGCTGGGCGAATTGCTTCGTGCGCTTCTTGAGCATTTTTAGTTTTACCAACATAAACGCGTGGTGCATCTGCTACATGATCGGCACCATAAAGCGCTTTGGCAGATTCGCGTGCGGCGGCGATTGCTTGCGCTGAAAGATTTACCGAGTCGGTACGCATATAAGTGATGTAGCCGTTCTCATACAAACGTTGTGCGATACGCATTGTGATCTGCGCTCCCCAACCTAACCGGCTTCCGGCATCTTGCTGCATAGTTGAAGTTGTAAATGGTGGCTTTGGTCGTTCAGTTCGAGGAGATTCCTCCATCGATTTAACTACCAATGGCGCTGCTTTCAGAGCTGCAACTAAAGATGTAGCAGCTGTTTCATCAAGTAATAAAATATTGGTGAGTGACTTTTCTTTTACTGCACCATCAGCACCGAAGTCGGCAGTTGTTGCAACGCGCTTGCCATCAACGCTAAGTAGGCGTGCGTTAAAGCCCAATTCGCATTTGGCAGTTAAATCCCACCAAGCCGAAGAAATAAAAGCCATGCGCTCGCGTTCTTTTTCTACGATTAATCGAGTAGCAACCGATTGCACGCGGCCAGCAGAAATGCGGGGCATTACTTTTTTCCAAAGCACTGGAGATAACCGATAGCCAAATAGTCGATCTAACACACGACGGGTTTCCTGCGCATCGATTAAGTCATAATCAAGGTCGCGCGTATTTTCGACTGCGCTTTGAATGGCCTCTTTAGTAATTTCATTGAAAACCATACGTTTAATCGGAATCTTTGGCTCAAGCACTTCAACTAAGTGCCAGGCAATCGCTTCACCTTCGCGGTCTTCATCGGTTGCCAGAATTAACTCTTCAGCATCCTTCATCAATGCCTTAAGTTCGGCAACTTTTGCCTTTTTATCTGGATTAATTACATAAAGAGGTGCGAAATCTTCTTCAATATTTACGCCCTCTTTAGCCCAAGCTATCTTTTTATATTCCTTAGGAATATCGGCTGCTCGCTGAGGTAGATCGCGAATATGGCCGACGCTAGCCTCGACGATATAGCCATCGCCGAGGTAGCCGCCAATCTTGCGTGCTTTAGCTGGTGATTCAACAATCACTAGCTTCTTCAATACACGCGCCATTAATTTCCTAAGTTAGCTCTGGGGAAAAGCTGAAGTTAAAGAATTGGTATTAGTAAGTAATCGAAGTCGATTGACGACGATTACGAACTAGCGCCGCAACAATTACGAGCGCTGCGACAATACCAATCAAAGTGCTGGTGCTTTCGCGACCACCAAGTGCCATACCAACAATTGCTGGTGTAATTAATAAACCAACCAAGTTCATAACTTTGATCAGTGGGTTAATTGCAGGGCCAGCAGTGTCTTTGAATGGGTCACCAACGGTGTCACCAACGATGGTTGCAGTGTGCGCATCTGAGCCTTTGCCGCCGTAATTTCCATCTTCAACCATCTTCTTAGCGTTATCCCAAGCTCCGCCTGAGTTAGATAAGAAAACAGCCATCAGTGTTCCAGTGCCAATAGCTCCAGCTAAGTAAGCACCAAGTGCGCCAACACCAAGACCAAAACCAACTGCGATTGGTGCCATAACGGCAAGTAAGCCGGGTGTTACAAGTTCACGTAATGAATCGCGAGTACAAATATCAACTACGCGACCGTACTCAGGCTTTTCAGTACCCTTCATAATTCCTGGGTGTAGTTTGAATTGGTTACGAACTTCCATAACTACCGCACCAGCTGCACGAGATACTGCATTAACTGCTAGACCTGAGAACAGGAATACCACTGCAGCGC
>Ga0209499_1001153_pt1 | contig 18824 bp, 8 predicted proteins | sample C_130208_EF_Meta_FD_187306 | JGI IMG/M metagenome (GOLD analysis project Ga0209499, IMG submission 187306) | Freshwater microbial communities from Lake Croche, Canada to study carbon cycling - C_130208_EF_MetaG (SPAdes) (version 2) | ecosystem: Environmental > Aquatic > Freshwater > Lake | place...
GTGTAAGTATAGGTTCCTGCTCCACCTGTTGTAGCTGACCAAGTTCCACCTGTTGCTGGTGTTCCGCCTAAAGCTGCATATAATGAGGATGCACTTACGCTTGTTCCTGCACAAATTTTTAAAGTTCCGTTTGTTCCTGCACTTGCTGGTAATGATTGGATTACTATTGTCACAGCTGTTCTATCACTTTCAATATTATTAATAGTTTGTGTAGCATAATAAGTTCCTGAGGCTAAAGCCGTAGTAGAAGATAATACTGATGTACTTACTTCACTACTATACCATTTAATTGATGTTCCTGTTGCCACTAAATTAGCAACCGTTCCTGAATTACAGAAAGTTTGTGATGAGGCTATTGGAGCTACTGCAGATGGACCGCCTAAATAAGTTGGACCAACTTCTGATGCTGCTAAAGGATGATTTGTAATTGTACCAGTAGTAAATTCATCACAGCCAACATCTTTTAAAGTTGCAAGAGAAGGACGAGATTGACCGCTAACGTCAAACAACAAGCTTGAATCGTCATCTATATTTGGAATGTGTAAAATAGCAGGATAATTTGAACTTGATGCATCAATAGCTGGACTTCCAGTTGTTAATCCATAATAATTATCTGAATTAGTTGCCAAAAGAGGATTAGCAGAAGTCATACCCGAAGCAATTGTAATTCCTGGAGTTCCTTGGTATATATTTCCTGTAAAAGTGGTTCCGTTGTTAGCATTGATGAAAATAGAACCTGAATCTTTTTTGAAGATATTGTTTGCCCAAGTATTATTTGTAGCACCAATTCCACCAAAATCAATATCTGCACAATTATAAAAAGTATTGTGAACAAAATTAACATTATTAAGAACTACAGGATAAGTTGAAGTATCGTAAACATAAGTAACGGCATCAGCATTATTAGAACCAGTTGTTGTTCCTGAATTTTCGAAATAGTTATTATAACAATAAATGTTGTTTGCTTCTTTTACTCTAATTCCTCCTGCATTGATAAAGAAATTACTGTAAGCAACGTTATTATCTCCATTTCTAAAAGATAACATTGCATTTTGTTGATTAGTGAATGTACAAAAACGCACCGTATTTTCTTGAGATTTAATAGAAACTGATTCACTATCTCCAAGCCCCGTATTGTTAAAATAACAATATTCTACTACAGATCTAGATTTATTTGAGTTTTCTGTACTTAAACCAATTCTAATTGGCTCATTACCATAATCACCGCCTGTACCATCAAAATTTTTGAAAGAACAATATCTAATTTTGTGATAGCCTGGTGTTGTATAGGATGTATGAATCTGAATTGCACAACCTAATTCATTTACGTTGGTATCTGCTAGTTTAGAAATATTACAGTATTCAATATTGTTATATTGAGATTCTGCTTCAATAACAATAAACTTTTTAGCAGCATATCCACTGAAATTTAATTGTGATAAAGTATTGTGGCTTCCATAAACTTCAATTAAATAATTAGCTCCAATATCACCAGAGGTAAATTGAAATCCTTTAAATTTAACATAATTTCCATTAATATTAATATCATTTGTACCATCTAAATAAACCCCCCCATTGGTAGCGGCTTTAACGGTAATATTACTTCTGTTAATATTCAATGTTGTATTCGTATAATGTCCGTTAGCAAGGATAATTATATCTCCACAATTTGAATTATCAACGGCCGCTTGTAAAGCAGCAATAGAACTAACATTTACAACACTTGCATTAGAATTTGAATTTACAGTAACAGCTACAGCAGTTCTTGAAGTTTCACTGATACCTGCATAAGAAAGTGATACATAATAGGTTCGAGTTGTTAATGGTGTAGCAGCATCTAAAGCAGTTCCTCCAGTAGCATTTTCATACCATTTAAAAGAAGTTCCTGATGATGGAGATAAATCAGCAACTGTTGCGCTACCACAAAAACTTTGATCAGAAGCTAATGGCCCAGCAGTATTGCTTTGTCCAATGGCGAAATTTCCAAACCCAGTAATTCCAGAAGCTGTTGTAATCGTGTTAGTAGGTGTTCCTGAAATTGTTGTAGTATTCCATGTACTATTATAATACCTACGCACTACATAATTTGAAGCAGTTGTACCAGCATCATTGTCAGTAGTTGCATAATTGAATGTTGCTTGATAAGTTCCAAAACCTGCTAAATTAGTATTCGTTAACGACCAATATCTATTTACTTTTTTAGTGTTATCGATACCTGAATCTGATAGATTGGATAAAGCTAAAGGATAAGAAACAACTTCTAATTCTCCATCAGCTGATGAATTTCCTGAGAAAGTTAATGCTACAGGACTATATTTAGAAGCATCCCCAATAGCATAGTTAAAAGAAGGTGAACTACCAGAAGTAGTTACTTTTTTCAAGTTCCCCACAACCCAACCAGTTCCTGAACTAGCTCCTGTTATACTTCCTGATGCTCCTATAATTACCGTTTTAGTATTTGTATTTCCTGGAGTTATCACTAGAGAAACAGTAGGATAATAATTAACACTATTGACAGGTACTGCAACAGATGAATTAGTAGCAACAGTTACATAATCTGAAGTATATAATTTACCAGAAACTATATTTAATGTTCCATTAACTTTAATATTAATAGCTCCTGTGTAGGTATTAGTAGTATAGGTACTAGCTGCATTAGCAGTACCTGTTACAACAGAAGTATAAGTAGATGCCAAGAACACACCATAAGGATCTGCTATGGTCATATTGTTAATACCTGTTAAAGCATTAATTTCACTACTTCCAAATGAAGTTCCTATAGATATAGGGTTGAAAAGATCATTTTTAGCAAAAATATAATTGATTCCCGAACCAAATGTTCTTGATCCTGAATTTTTTATATTCCCATCGGTTGTTCCAGTACAAATCCCTTTACTAGAAGTAATGGTTAAAGTACATCCTGACTCGGCAACAAAACCACCCGTACCATTTAAGTTAAAAGTTCCAGAGTTATAGGCACTTGATGATTGATTGCTAGAGGATACTTCGCCATCCCCAAATAATAATTTTCCTGTACTTTTTACAGTTAATGTTCCTGGTGTATTAATTTTAAGTCCTTGTTGCATGGTAAGGCCAACAGCATTAGAAACTATAACATTTCCTGTAAGCGTTGCAGTATAATTTTGAGACCCATTAGCTGCAGAAGGAGAACTAATAACAGAAGCAGGTAAACCACCAGTATGTTGAGCCACTGTTCCATCATAATAATAATTAGCAGCAGTGCTCAAGGTGTTTGTTGTTGTTGTAATTGCAGCTGCTACAGAGGTGTTGTTCCCTAATTTTAAGGAAGCACCAGCACTTAATACAAAACTTCCCGCTCCAGAAATAGTATTACCAGCTAAATTAATAGTACCATTTACTGTCAATGCTTTTCCAGTATTAACCGTAAAGTTAGCTGCTAAAGTAAGTGTATTGGCCGAAACAATAGTAATGTTATTGGCACCTGTAGGTGCAACTGATGCTGTCAACCATTCAGTACCATTATAATATTGCCAGTTAGTAGCGCTTGAAGTTGAAACATCTCCTGCTGATTTAAAATCAGCTGAGGACTGAGGTATTGGTACATAATAAGAAATAACGTTTGAATTAGCTGAGTTGGCATAAGTTGAAACAACAAATGAACTACTTGTTGTAGAGGTTCCAGTTGCAACTACATCATAGTAATAAGTATCACCAACTAAACCTGTGATTGCAATTGAAGTTGTAGCATTACCTACTGCCGAAACTGTATTTACTAGATTTAATTTTTCTCCTTTTACTAAGATATTATCTATTCTACTAGTACCACCCGTTGAAGGAGTAGTCATTGCTACTCCACCAGTATTTATGAATGAAGTTTGGGCCCATCTTAAAACAACTGACGGATTATTTTGACAGGAAGCAGGTAAAGCTATATTACTTACCGAAGTATTCCAAACAGCACTTCCTAAAGTAATTGTTGGAACTAAATCATTGAAAGTACCCGAAGTACCTGTACTACTATATTGTAGCTTCCAATCTCTAGGACCTGTTGCAGTTGAATATTGATCTGAAGATATGGTAGCATTTTTATATCCCACTGTATTTACTTCTATTTGCCAATATTTATCAGGAGCTGATTTAGGTGTGCCATAAACTGCATCAGGCTGACCCTCTGTACCAGAGATCAAAGAAGTACTATAATAAGTAGCGCCTCTAGCAGCATATCCAGTACTTGGATTTCCTGAAACAGAAGTATCAATGGCACCAGCAGTATTTTGATATAGCGTTTTTGATGTGTTATTAGTAGAAGCAACATCTGCTGTTAATGTTGAAGGAGTTCCAACATTTGAAGGTACAGTCCAACCAACTATTGTACTAGTTGTATTTGTACTATTGTAAATAGCCACATTATATCCAGTAGCTGAAGTGACTGTTCCCCAATTTGCGGTAAAACCAGTATCTGTTGGCGAAGATCCAGGACCAGCAACTGGTGTTGCTAATTGAGCTGATGTTCTACCAGTAACACTTGAGGCATCCGAATAATTGTAGGCTTGATCAAAAGTAAACACTCTAAAATAATAATTGTTTGCTTCTGTTAATAAAGTATTACTACAAGTTAAATCAGTACCTACATAAACAACTTTTGCTGTTTTAGGGTTTGTAGATCCTAAATTTAAAATACTATCACCAGCTGCATAAGATGTTTTTTGAACTGGATTGGCATCGGTATCTGGAGCTCCCGTAAAGCGTAAAACCAAATAGCCACCACCATCTACTCCACCTACAGCGGCAACCCAACTTGTAGTTAAACTTGAAGGCGTTTGATTTGAAATTGTTACAGCTCCAGGTTTGTTTGGAGGTGTATTATCTACTACAACACCTGAAGTAGTAGCGCCATTTGCAGAAGATTCTCCAGAATAATTATAGGCCTGATCAAAAGTATACACTTTATAATAATAGGTAGTTGAAGGTGTCAAATTAGTATCAGTAACAGTTAAATTTGTCCCTACATAGATTACGGTACCTGATAAAGAACCAGTACCATTAGTATAAGTATTTCCTGCAACATAAGTTGCTTTTTGAGTTGGGTCATTATCGGCATTAGGATTGCTTGCATAACGAACAACCATGTAGCCACCACCATCTATACTAGTAGCTGCTGCCCAACTTACTGCTAAACTTGACGAAGTTGCCCCCCCTATAGAAACCAAACCAGGATTGCCTGGAGGTGTGTTATCTACATATGTGGTAAGATCTACAGGAGTAGAATAATTAAATGCTTTATCAACAGTAAAAATTCTATAATAAGTTTGAGTCCCAGTACTGGCTACAGTATCCGTAAAACTAGTTCCAGTTCCAATATATACTACAGTTCCAGTAGCACTTCCATTAGGAATTGTATTTCCCACGGCATAAATACCATTTACGTTTGGCACTGCTAGTGCATTCGCAGAAGGATCTGACGAATAACGCACCACCATATAACCTGTTTTATCTGTATCTGCAGAGGCAGTCCAAGCAATATTAAATGTTGTACTCGTAGCAATTGTTGCTGTAGGTGAACTCACAACTGATGGAGCCGTATTATCAACAGCAGTACCAGGATAAACTACAAAATCATCATATAGATGTGTCGAAGCTACTAACGCAGATGTTCTAAATGCGCCAAAGGGATCTCCAGTACCTGAAACATCAAGTGTAGCAGTAACTTTACATAATGCCGTTGCTTTACACCAAGTAGACGCCACAAAAGTAGTAGTTACAGGATTTGCTTTACTGGTTTTACTGTTTATATATATTGCACCTTGTAAACCAGATGTAGTTGGATTTGTAGCGGTATTATAATAATACTGAACAACATAATCTGTATTCAATGACAAAGAAGAAGCAAGAGTAGGAGATTGAAGTCTAACACCTCCAGTAGCATTAACAGTATGTTCTGCATATTTACTACCTGATCTTGCTAATGCTCCAGACACAATAGATCTAGTAGTAGAATTAGTTGTGCTACTGAGCGACCAATTTGTTCCACCACTGGTACCCGAGATGGTAGTTGTCGCTGTTTGCCCTTCAAATCCACCATCCATATAAGGAAAGGATCCGATGGTCTGTTGCCCCCAACTGGCATTACATCCAAGCAGTAAAAATAACACACTGCAAATAAGATAAGTAAATCTTGTTTTGTTAAATAATAATTTTTTCATAATAATATAGGTTTGATTAATAGGTTTTTTTATTTTGATTGATAGTCATTGTCGTGATGACAAACAAACATCAATCAAAATACATTGACAAATTAAGTAAATGTAATTTAAGGCTGAGTCCGAAAAATAGGGTAAAATTGTACACGCCTCTATTTTTTAGTATTAATTTGCTGAATAAAATTCATTATGTAAAAAAAATCAACAAAATTTTTACACATAGTATAATTAGTAAATCTTTGGGCATTATTAGTTTTCATAATAAAATTTATAGTCGTAGGCAAAACTAAACTTGTCGATACGCACCATTTTTCTTCGAGAATTTTTATTTTGAATTCCTAATTTATTTTTTATGTTTTTTCATTAATTTTGCACCGAAGATTTATCTTATAAAGTATATAATTAAAGAAAAAAACCTGTATTATATAGTCTTTACTGATTATTGGCTTATGTTATTCTGTACAATTTTACCCCTACATTCGTATTTTGAATTATATTTAGAGTATTATTTTTGAAAACTATAATCCAAACAGAAAAAAATTTATAAAACAACCTTACAACAATTAACCAATACCTTTTCAAAAAAACTTTATTAAACAAATGAATTTAAAAAAAACCATTATGAAAAAATCATTACTCAATTACAAATCTTTACATTTAGCATGCTTATTGCTTTTACTGTGTGCCAATATATCAGTAGCACAGAGAACTATTATTCATGAAACATTTGGTACTGCTGTCATTGCAGACCCTTACACTGGTGGAACTTCTACTTCTCCTGCAGCTCCAAATCAAATTACCTACACAAAAGTATCTTCTGCAACAACTTCTGCGGCAGTATCAGTTGGGACTGCAAGTAGCAATGGCTATCTTTCTATTACAGCTGGAGCTGCGCCAGCACCTGTTACTACGACTGGTAGAACATATTTATCTGCGCCTATACCCTCAGGCAACTTTGTGCAAGTTTTACATAACAACCTCTATCCTTTAACTTGGACATTTAATATGAGATTAAACAGATCTACAAATATTGCTGGTTTAACTAGTAATGCAAATACTAATTATGCTCCTGCAGAAGTATTGGTTGCAAGTAGTTCTGATTTACTGAGTGAAACTACAAAAGGATATGCTGTTTCTATTTCTTTAGGTTCAGCAGCTGGACAACAAAAAATTGAGTTAAGTTCCTTTACAGGAGGATTAGGTTTTGCTGGTACAACACCTGTGGCTCCTGTAAGCATTATTTCTTCACCTGATTTTACTCAAGGAGATTACGTTAGTGTAAAAGTGACTTACACACCATCAACAAATACTTGGTCTCTAGCAGTAAAAGATAGCGGTACAGGCCCTTTTACAGATCCAGCGACTGATACATACCCAACAGCTCAAACGGCTGTTAATTCGGTTAATACTTCAGAAACAATGACACATTTTGGGTATTTTTATTGTCATCGGGCAACTAATGTTTCAGGAACAGTATTCCGCACAGACAATTATAAAGTAGTTTTGGAATATCCATTTGTTGCTTTACCAACTGTAGAGAAAAGACAAGCTTTTAATGGCATTACTTTACCAACAGTATCAAATTTAGCCGCAACAGGTGTTAATGGCGGAATTATTAAATGGTATGATGTCCCATCGGGAGGACTTCCTTTATCTGAAACAACGTCTTTGAACTATCAAAATTATTATGTTTCTCAAACAGTAAGTGGCGTAGAAAGTGATAGAGTACCAACACAAGTATTTGTAGGCGATACCGCTATAAAGACATTGCCGTTTCATGAAGATTTTGCTAATTATAACACTAATGACAAGCTAATTGTTATAAATAATGACTCATTATCAGGTACTGGTTTAGGTTCATGGAGTGTTAATAGTCTTTCTGCAACAGCGACCCCATTTGGGGCTGATACAGATGATGCTTTGATCGCAGCACAACCGTCTAGTTGGACTTCAAGTGTATTACCAACTCCAACAGGAAAAGCAATTACTTTTGACAAATCTGGTATTGACCCTCAAATTCTTTTCGATGCCCCTACTACAGGATCAGTCTATGCATCTTGTTTATTTATGGTAACTAATTTAAATGCTATAACAAGCGGTTCCTCAGGAACAAATGCTGATACACCCCCAGCCCCAGGACATTTCTTTAGTTTAGGATACTCTGCAGGAGCAGGTCAGGCTACTGCATACACTGCAGCAGTTTATCTTAAAACAAGTACTATAGATGCTACTAAATTCAATATTGGTATCAATGCCTCACCTGCTGATCCTATATCAGCAGATGATATAATATGGGATGCAACTGATTATAGCGTTAACACTCCTATCACTTTAGTAACAAGTTATTCTTATGATGATAAGATTTCTAAATTATGGATTAACCCAACTACTAATTCAATAGAACCAGCTGCAAATGCTACTACGTTGCCAAGATCAGCAGCTCTTGCTGTAGATAGACTTCGTTTGACTCAACAGTCCTCTGCTACTACTCCGTTTATTACTTTAGACGAAATTAGAGTAGCAAACAACTGGGGTGAAGCTCTAGGTGCCGCCTCTACTTTAGGAATTACTCCTGTTAAATCTTCAGGATTTAAAATCTATCCTAATCCAGTTTCAAACGGAAAATTATACATTGCTTCTACTACTGATTTAGAAAAAGAAGTTGCTATTTATAACACTTTAGGTCAAGAAGTACTTCAATCTAAAACAAACAATCAAGCAATTAATGTTTCTAATTTAAGCAAAGGAACGTATTTGGTAAAAATTACAGAAGCTGGAATCACAGCTACAAAAAAATTAATTATTCAATAATTAATTCTTACAATAAATTGAAAATGCGGTATTTTTATATAAAATATCGCATTTTTATTTTATAAAAATCAACCTCATGAAAGTAAAAGCAACCCTTTTTGTTATTGCACTACCCTTTTTTAGTTATTCTCAAGTAGTTTTAAAAGCCGATGGCTCCGGAAATACCTATGAATTAATAAATAGTGTTTTAGCCCCCGGAAATGAAGCTGTAGAACATCCAGAGTGTGTTCACGGAGCTTTTGGAAGACACATCGCCGAGGTTTGGGATGAAGATGCAAAAGCAAATGTATTTGAATTCTATTCCCATGTAACACCAGATAACGATCGATGCGAAAAATTTGATAGACAGCGTGTAGAAATTAAAACCTATGAAGCTTCGCCCAATAATCTGAAAGGAACGCTAGGGGAAACTGTCACCTATAAATGGAAATTTAAATTGCCTAAAGGATTTCAACCTTCAAGTAGTTTTACCCATTTACACCAAATTAAAGCCGTTGGCGGTTCGCAAGACTTGCCTATTTTTACTATAACAGCAAGAAAAGCGAAGATAAATCAACTTATTGTAATTCATGATAACGAAACAACTGTTGCCAGTGCCAATCTTTCTGAATTTGAAGGCGTTTGGGTAGAAATTACAGAGAAAATCAATATTGGAGCCCATGGAACCTATTCTATTACGATTAAAAAAGTAAAAAATGGCGAAGAATTGTTGTCTTTTAGTAGTAACGACATCATGACCATAAGACCCGATAATGACTTTATTAGACCAAAATGGGGTATTTACAGAAGTCTTAAAAAAGCCGCTGATTTAAGAGATGAAGCAGTTCGATTTAATGATTTTTCTATCCAAGAAGGAGTTAACTAATTGTATTTAATTAAACAAAAAAGTGAAATTAGCAGCAATTTTAGTTCTTATTACTATTAATATTTCCTATTCGCAAGTTGTTCTTAACGCAAATGCACCTGGAAATACTTACGAAAGAATTACCAATTTTTTTGCGCCTGGAAACGGAACCGGAGCAGTAGAAGCTCCCGATGAAACTCCCGATGGTTCACACCAGGATTTTGGAAGGCATATTGCAGAAGTATTAGACACGGATTTAAATAAATATGTTTTTGAATTTTATTCACATTATGCATTAGATAATGATGTTGCTACTTTATCTACAGATAAGCAACGTGTTGAAATTAAAACCTATGCCGCTTCACCTGATAATTTAAAAGGAACTACAGGTGAAACCGTTATCTATAAATGGATGTTTAAAATACCAATTGGTTTTCAGCCATCTACAAATTTTACCCATTTGCATCAAATAAAAGCAGTCGATGGGGATGATAGCAGTCCGATTTTTACATTAACCCCAAGAAAAGGAACGCCAAATAAATTAGAATTGATTTATGTTGCCAACTCGATTTCTGGAACAGATAAATTAAGCATAGTAGATTTATTACCATTTGAAGGCAATTGGATTGAAGCTGAAGAAATAATACACGTTGGAAGTTCAGGCAGCTATTCTATAACACTAAAAAAACATAGCGACGGTACTGTTTTGTTATCCTACAGTAATTCTAATATGGCAACTATTCGTCCTGATAATACCTTTATACGCCCAAAATGGGGCATTTATCGTAGTTTAAATGATATTGGAAATTTACGCGATGAAGCTGTTCGATTTTCTGATTTCAGCATCGAAGAAGTAAATTTAAACACAACGACTATTCAAAATGAGGAGCTGTTAGCTAGTTTCCCGAACCCTGTGCATGACAAATTAGAAATTTCAAATGAGATCTTGCAGCAGTTCAACAAGTTGCGATTATTTGATATAACCGGCAAATTATTACTCGAAAAAGATGATTTGTTGCCTGAAATTGATATTTCTTTTTTAAAAACAGGAATGTATTTTATACGATTTAGTAATAAACAAAACCAATCCGAAAGTATTAAAATTATTAAAACATAAATCTATGAGAAATTCAATACTTGTTTTCCTAACATTTTTCTTATTTTGTTGTAATACTACAACGTTAGCAAAAATAAAATTACCGAGTATAATTGCCTCCAATATGGTATTGCAGCGTAATACTACTGTAAAAATATGGGGCTGGGCAAATCCAAGCGAAAAAATAACAATAAAAACAAGTTGGATTTCAGAAGCATTGAAAGTCATAACGCCTGAGAATGGTCGTTGGGAAATTGCAATAAAAACCACTTTAAGTAAGGAACCGCAAACAATTCAACTAAAAAGTAGTGAATCAACTATCCAATTAGAAAATATTTTATTTGGGGAAGTTTGGATTTGTTCGGGTCAATCTAACATGAGAATGCCATTAAAGGGATATACTGGACAACCAACCTTTGACGGAAATTCATCTATAGCAACTGCAAAAAACATCAATTTACGCTTATTTTCTATTGCTGAAAACGGCTCACCAACCCCATTAGATTCTGTAAGTAATTATAAAAAATGGAGTGTTTCTTCGCCCGAAACGGTAAAAGATTTTAGTGCTGTTGCCTATTTTTATGGAAAAAAATTACAGGAAATTTTAGATGTTCCTGTGGGTTTAATAATGACTTCTTGGGGAGGAACGCGCATTCAACCTTGGATGAGTAAAGAAGCCGTAGCGCCATTTTTAGATATAAATAAAGTTAAAAACGACACCACTGAAAAGTACAAAAGAATTCCTTCGGCCATTTTTAATGCCATGATAAATCCAATTACTTCTTACACTATTAAAGGAGCTTTATGGTATCAGGGAGAAACCAATCGAGACGAACCAAACATTTATCAAAAATTACTTCCTGAAATGGTAAAAGATTGGCGTAAACAATGGAATATTGGCGATTTTCCTTTTTACTATGTTCAGATTGCTCCCAATAAATATATCGATAAAAGCAATTCGCAATACCTTAGAGAAGCGCAACTTAAAGCATTAGAAGTAATTCCAAATTCAGGAATGGCTGTGCTTTCGGATATTGGTTCCGATGCAACAATTCATCCACCAAGGAAAAAGGAAGTCGCTGAACGCTTATTATTCCTTGCTTTAAACAAAACCTATGGAATGAAAGATATTGATTGTACTGGGCCTATATATAAATCCATGACGGAGAAAGAAGGTGCTTTGTTACTGAGTTTTGATGCGGCAGAAACTGGCATTTTTTCACCTGAAACTGAATTAAGTAATTTTGAAATAGCGGGTGAAGACAAAATATTTTATCCTGCAAAAGCTGAAATTATTGCTCACAAACAATTAAAAGTTTCAAGCTTGGATGTAAAAGTACCTGTTGCAGTTCGCTATGGCTGGAACAATTGGTTTGTAGGAACATTATATGACAATAACATGCTTCCAGCTTCTTCTTTTAGAACGGATGATTGGGAATAAGAAAAATCTATAAATAAAGTTTTATTGTTGCTATTTAATTTTAACAATCAAAGGATTATTGATTTTAGAAGCATAATTAGTTAAATAATTTTCCCAAGCTTCTTTGGTTGTAAATTCACCTTGCTTTTTCCAACCGAAACCAGTGTAATAAATCACTTTGTTGTCTTTTACTTTTAGCAAAGCATATAAATTGCATAATTCCTTTTTAGGATTCATATATTTTTCAAAACTAACCATAGTTTTTTTAGGAAATACTATTCCCGTACCTAACTCCGAATCATCAATTGGTTGCCAATAATCAATCCAACCTTGTTTGCTATTTCCTTCTGTCTTTCCATCGTTATTATGCAAAGTTATTCCTGCTGATAACCTATTAGTACCTGAAACCGTAATTTCAAATTTTGATAGAAAACTACCATAATCTAGGCTGATGTGTTTCACTTCTGTGATTTTGTTTCCAGCTGCATCCCAATCGGCATAGGTTAAAACAAAACTAGTTCTTATGGGACCGGTGGTAATTGTTTTCCAAGTAGTGAAATTTTTAGAATAGTAATAGGTTGTATCTACTTTTATCGCTATTCCGCCTATTCCTCTGCTATCACCAACGTGAAAATTGTCTAAACCTTCACCAGTATCTTTGTGATAGGTTCCCGTTCCAGTAGTATATTTTTCGTACCATTTGTTCAAAACAGGATATTCTACTCTTTTCAACCAAGCGTCAATTCCACTTGTTAATGTTCCGCCTTTTACTTTGTCTTCTGCCATTTTTTGAGCCACAGGACCATAGGTTCTAAAAGCCACTTTATTGTTTTCCCAGGCATAATCATCAATTCTCTCTGGCACAAATCTAGAGTAGCAATAAGCTATTGGCTCTTCAGTTTTAGCATCATTATTTACTACCAGTTCATATTTTTTGGATGATGAAGCTTTAATTTTAGGTTGAAATAAAAGTACATCGTTACTTCCATCTCCATTTTCATCCACACATTGAGTAATTAAAAAAGTGGTGGTTCCAACCTCTCTGACACCAAATTTTTCTAATACATCTGAAGATTTTAAACCCAAAGCACTTTTAGATACTTCAACCGTTTCAAATTCTCTATCAATCTTCAATGGATTAGATATTGAAATGATTTTTGAATTTTGAGCCAATGAAACAAAGGTGCTCAAAAGTAGTAAAACTACTATTTTATAAGTAAATTTCATATTAATTCTCGTTAGAAGGTTTTCCAATTGTAGCCAATATTCCACCATCAACATACAAAATATGTCCGTTGACAAAATCGCTCGCTTTTGAAGAAAGAAATATTGCTGCACCTGACAAATCATTTGGATTTCCCCATTTAGCCGCGGGAGTTCTATTAATAATAAATTCGTTAAAAGGATGTCCATCTACTCTAATTGGTGCCGTTTGTGTAGTCTCAAAATAACCTGGCCCAATTCCGTTGACTTGAACATTGTGTTTTGCCCATTCTGTTGCCATATTTTTGGTAAGCATTTTAAGTCCTCCTTTTGCAGCAGCATACGCTCCTACTCCATTTCGGCCTAACTCGCTCATCATGGAGCAGATGTTGATGATTTTACCTTGTTGTCTTGCAATCATGACTTTAGCAACGTGTTTTGACACGATAAAAGGGCTCACGAGATCAATATCAACCACTTCTTTAAAATCAGCAACTTCCATTTCAATTAATGGAATACGCTTGATAATTCCCGCGTTATTAATTAAAATATCTATTGGACCCACTTCACTTTCAATTTTGCTAATAGCGGCCATTACTTCGCTTTCAAGAGCAACATTAAACTTGTAACCAAAAGCAGTTATGCCTTCATTTTTAAATTCTAATACCGCTTCATCAATTTTAGCTTGCGATGAATTTCCATTAATAATAATTGTTGCTCCTGCATGACCTAGACCTTTGGCCATTGCCATTCCTAAACCGTGAGTACTTCCGGTTACTAAAGCTATTTTCCCATTTATGTCAAATAATGAATTTTCCATATTATCTTAAATCTGTTATTTTGCAAACATCCATATCTCCGTAATCTAGATTTTCTCCTGCCATTCCCCAAATAAAAGTATAATTGGATGTTCCTGCCCCTGAATGAATTGACCATGGTGGAGAAATAACTGCTTGGTGATTGTTCATCCAAATATGACGCGTTTCTTGAGGTTGACCCATAAAATGACACACGGCTTGATTTTCTGGAATATCTAAATAGAAATACACTTCCATTCTTCTGTCGTGAACATGTGCTGGCATTGTATTCCACACACTTCCTGTCTTCAATTCTGTCATTCCCATTTGCAATTGGCAAGTTGTTACAATTCCGCCTATAATCATTTGGTTTACCGTTCTATGATTTGCAGTTTCTATTGAACCCAATTGTAGTTTATTTGCTTCGGCAAGGCCAACTTTTTTATTCGGATAATTGGTATGCGCGGGAGCAGAATTCAAATAAAATTTAGCTGGATTTGAAATGTCATCACTTTTGAAAACTACATCTTTAGTGCCACTTCCAATATATAAGGCATCTTTGAAACCCAATTCATAAATTACCCCATCGGCACTAACAGAGCCGCTTCCACCAACATTGATGATGCCTAATTCTCTTCTTTCAAGAAAATAACTAGATTTTAGAGGGTCAATAGTTTCTAAAGTTAATGGCTCTAGAGGCACTGCAGAACCTGCAATATATCTGTCGTAATGAGAATAGGTAAGATTCACTTTTCCTAATTGCATTAAATTATCAATTAGAAATTCGGCTCTTAATTGGTCTGTATTATATTCTTTTACGGCTTGTGGGCTTGAAGCGTATCTTGTATCGTAGGATGCGGTCATTGTGTATTATTTTTTATTTGTAGAGAAATTTAAAATTCTGAAAAAAAAATTCATGAATATTGATTAAAAAAAAACAGTGATTATTTAATAATCACTGTTTTTTTACTAATTAATAACTCGGATTTTGAGCAATCGTTATAAACGAATTGGTGTCAATTTCATATTGAGGGATTGGTAATAGAAAACGATCTGTATTAGCATTTGCCTGAAGTTGAGCTAAAGTAATAGGCAATACACTGAATGTCCCATATAATTTTGTGTACATATTTGTAAAGTGTTTTTTCATTACATACTCTGCACCTTGTACTTTCAAATTAGGGAATGCATCCGTTGGAGATGATAATGAAATTGTGGTAGTTTTAAATCTAAGTATATCAAACCAACGTTGATTTTCAAAAGCAAATTCCCATCTTCTTTCAATGGCTAATGCTTTTTCAAAAAGTGCAGTTGTATTAATTGTAGATGTTGTTAGTGAAGTTAAACCAGCTCTAACGCGAACTTGATTAATTAAAGCCAAACTTGCAGAACTATTGCCATCAGCTTCTGCTTTCATTAACAGAACATCAGCATAACGAATTACTGGCCAGTCATTTTCTGCATCGTTTGCCAGAGCAGTAGGTGAAATATATTTTTTAACATAATAAGTACTTGTGCGATATAATCCAATATTTACATCTTTTCTAGATGTAGAAGGATCTATATAACTGGTGTAAGATGAAGATGTTTTTGTTAATTCTGGTGTCGGATTGTTAAATGAATCCCCATCACCATTGATAACTGCATTGCCACTGTTTGTAGGAGCAAATGAGTTGGATAAAGGGTTACCCATTCCTAAACCACCTGATTTAAATCGAATAGCAAATAAAATTTCCGAATTCATTTCATTATTGATAGAAAATACACTTGCATAGGAAGATTGCAAACTATATCCACTACCACTAATAATACTGGCAAGCAATGTTGAAGCTTCGGGTTGTCTTCCTCGAGTTAAATAAACTTTAGCTAATAATGCTTTCGCTGCCCATACATTAGCATGACCAAGATCAGCTGAATTAGCATTATATGCTGCAGTGTTACCATTAGCAATAGTATTTAATAAATCAGCTTCAATTAATTTATATATATCATTTTCAGAGGAGCGGTTAATTGTTTTAGCTTGCTCAGCACCTATTGGTTCATCTACTAAAAATACACCACCATACAAACGCACTAAATTAAAATAGTGATATGCTCTAATGAAAGAAGCTTCGGCAGCAATACTTTTACATTCAATGTCAGTTGCGTCAATGGTAACAGGAGCATATTCAATAGCACCAGTTGCAGAATTATAGTTTGCACCACACGCATTTAAAACGGTATTAGTATTTTTAATGTTATTATAGGTTTTTAACCAATAATTATAAATACCAGTTTGAGTGGTTGCAGGATAAAACTGATCTATGTAGGCCAAATCCATTTTTGGAGTAGAGGTACTTGTTGCACCATCCATACAAGTGTTATCACTTCTCATTTCTGTAAGCGACCATTCTTCAGTCAAAGGGCTTTGCATTCCTTTATAACAAGCTGTTAAACCAGACTTTAATTCTGTATAATTGCTATAATAATTTGCTGCAATAATATTTGATTCAGAATTCAAATCGATAATATCTGAACAACTAACTGCAACTACTAGAAATAATACACTTAAATATTTTATTGAATTTTTCATTGTAACTACTTTTTAAATTAAAAATTAATATCTATTCCAAAAACAACTGTTTTGGCAATTGGAAATGCTCCTCTTTGATAACCTGCCACTAAAGCAGAACCATAAGGCCCTGAAGTAGAACGACCTTCTGCGTTAATTCCTCTATACCCGCTGGCTGAATGGAAATATACATTTTGTGCAGAAGAATACAAACGCAAAGAACTTAACCCTATTTTTTTAGCTAAAGAAACTGGTAATGTATAACCTAAATTAACTTCTCTAAGCGCAAAATAAGAAGCGTCTTCTACAACATAATCGGTAAGCATCCAGTTAAAACCAATTTCTTCATAAGGTGTTTTTCCATCACCAGGATTGTCGGGGCTAACCCAACGATTTGAATTATAATTAGTGTTTCTTGATTTGGTTTCGCTATAATTAGCATCACCATTAATTAATTCTCCTCCTTGAACACCTTGCCAGGTAAAACTAAAATCAAATGCTTTGAAGGTGAAATTATTTGTAAATCCCCATGTAAAATCTGGATAGGGATTACCAATTATTGTTCTGTCATTAGTGTCAATAACACCATTTCCATCTACATCAACAAGTTTTAATCCACCAGGTTTAAAGACAGATGGTAAATTTGAAGTTAAACCAGAAGCATCAATTTGCGCTTGAGAAATCCAAATACCGTCTGTTTTGTATCCAAAAAATTGAACTAAAGGACCACCAACAACGCTTTTGTATATTTCATTTCTTTCACCATAATTAAGTAAGTAAGCTTCATTGCCTAGCTCTTTAATTTCATTTTGTGTATGTGATAAATTAGAAGTAGTTGACCATTTAAAGTTATTGGATTTTAAAATTGTAGCCGCTAATTCAAATTCATATCCTTTATTGTAAAGACTTCCAATATTATTCCATGAAAGTGGCACACCTGAAAAAGCCATTGTAGCTTGTTGCAAAAGTAATTTGTCTGTTACCGAATTATAAACATCTACTGACAAACTAAATCTGTTATTCCATAATGCTACATCAAGACCAAAATTTGTTTGAGCGGTACTTTCCCATGTAATGTCTTCATTAGCATTTATATTAGGATTTCCAACTTGACCACCAGTCTGAGTACCTGTTCCAGGTCCGAATGAATAATTAGCAGATGATAATAAATTTTGATAACCATAATTCAAAATTCTATTATTTCCAGAAACACCATAACTAGCTCTTAAAGCCAATTTATTAAGCCAATCAACTTTATTTAAAAACGATTCTTTATTTATAACCCATCCAATAGAAGCCGCTGGAAAACTTCCCCATTTTCTTCCTGGTCCAAAATAGGAACTACCATCTGTACGATAACTCGCAGAGAGAAGGTATTTGCTTTTATATGCGTAGTTTATCCTACCTAAATAAGACAGCAACCCCACTTGATTTTTAGATCCAAAAGTACCTGATTTATCAATAAATAGAGCATTGTTTAATGTGGTAATATTATCACTTGGATAATCTAATCCTGTAGTTTGAGTATTAGTACTCTTGGTTTGTTGTGCCGTAAATCCTGCTAAGAATTCTAAGGAATTATTTTCAAATTCTTTTTTATAATTCAAAGTATTTTCAGTTAATAAATCAATGTATGTATTATCATAGTAAATACCTTTGTTAACAATTCCATCACCATCTGCATTTCTATCTGACCAATCTAACTTAGTATCATATTTCATGTATAGCGTGTTCATTGTTTTGAAATCTAAACCTGAAAGTAAATTTACATTTAACGTAGCGCCACTTTGCAAGCCATACGATTTTGCATTAATATCGTGACTCAACAAAGAAGCCATTGGATTATTTTGAGCAGAATTGGAGGGAGAACCAGTTGCAGGAGTGAAAGTTGAGCCATCAGGCATTAATAAGATTGAGCCG